>Ga0209343_10003162_pt1 | contig 20893 bp, 24 predicted proteins | sample RifCSPlowO2_02_FD_184026 | JGI IMG/M metagenome (GOLD analysis project Ga0209343, IMG submission 184026) | Groundwater microbial communities from Rifle, Colorado - Rifle CSP2_plank lowO2_0.2 (SPAdes) (version 2) | ecosystem: Environmental > Aquatic > Deep subsurface > Groundwater | place... | reverse complement strand
GCCGGCCGGCATTGGTATCTATGAAGGCCTGATGACGGCCGTTTTGGTAGCTACGGGCATACCGGCCAGCTTAAGTATTTCAGTAACAATTATGTTCCGTATCGTGACTATGTTTATCCAGCTGCCGCCGGGCTACTACTTCTACCAAAAAGCCCTGCGCCAAGGCCTAGGCAAAAAAGTCTAGACTATGGTGGCCCTGGATTACATTTTCTGGGCCGTTTGGTCTTTGGCAGTGCTGCTAATCCTGGCTTATGGCTTTGTGATTCCATTTGGCGCGCCGTTTTTGCCAACTATGAAGAAAGACAGGGAAACAGCATTGGATCTGCTGGATTTAAAACCGGGGCAGCTGTTTATTGACCTGGGCAGCGGTGACGGAAGCCTGCTGATGCTGGCAGCCCAAAAGGGCTTAAGAGCCGAGGGTTATGAAATTAACCCTTTTTTGTGGCTTTATTCCTGGTTAAGGACTAGGCGTTATGGCCGGAGGGTTAAGGTTAAGTTAAAGTCCTTTTGGCGAGCTGATTTAAATGAAGCTGATGGGGTATTCGTCTTTTTAATTGGGCATCATATGGAGCAGCTGGCTAAGTTAATTGATCATCACTCTAATAGGAAACCACTCAAAGTTGTTAGCCACGCTTTTGAAATACCAGGTCGTAAGCATAGTCAAAAAGTTGGTGCACTGTTTCTTTACATCTATAACTAAGTCATTTAACATAAGCGTATATGAGCTATAAAGACCAAAACGGTTCGGTGGCTTCCTTTGTGCTAATCTTTGTCTTGGTATTAGCCTTTTTGGGTGCCGCCGTTTTTGGCGGCTGGGCCTACATGAGCCGGCAAGACTATAAGGACAATTCCGATAAAAAAGCCGCAGCCGTCGTCGATGCTGCCAAGAAAGACCAAGAAGCCGAGCTGCAAAAAAGCTTTGACGAAAAGGAAAAACTACCGACTAAGATATATAAGGGCTCGACTACCTATGGCACGGTTAGCTTCGCTTATCCCAAGACCTGGAGTGCTTACGTCGATGAAACTAGCTCTGCTGAGCCGATTAACGGCTACTTCCATCCGGATATTGTGCCGGGAGTGCAGAGCAAGACGGCCTATGCCCTTAGGGTGCAGCTGGTTAATACCGACTACAGCTCGGTGGTCAAGCAACACGACGCTCAGGTGAAGGACGGCAGCGCTAAAGCCAGTGCCTATGTGCCGCCGAAAATGGTTGGCGTGACTAACGTCCAGCCGGGTACCAGGTTAGATGGCACGCTCGATCAAGACACCAATGGTTCAATGGTCATTATTAAAGTCCGCGATAAGACGTTGCAGATATATACCGAGTCTAACGATTACCTGGGTGACTTCAACGACACTGTGCTGGCTAGCTTAACCTTCGCGCCTTAGCCAAAATCACAATATTTGCTCACCAATCTAAATGCTATACTGAGCTAATTAAGACCAAAGTGGGGTATGAGAAAAGCTAAAACCGACCGGGACGCGGCCCAAATGTCCCAAATGTACGCTCTGCTAGCTGCCCTTAGCGACGACTTAAGCTTGCCACTGTTGCAGATTAAAAGCAGTGTTGAGACGCTGGAACAAGTCAGCTTTGCCCGCCGGGCCTCCCGCGTCCAGGCGGAGCAAATATCCCTCAGTGCCGATAACGGCCTGCAGCTGATTGAAGCCTATCGCCTAGTACTAAAGAACGGCTCAATAGCGGCTGAAGAATTTGAACCAGTCGCCATTGGGGCGGTGCTGCAGGAAGTAGCCCACCAGCTGACGCCCTATGCTAAAAAATACGACACTGAACTGCTGGTCGATGTCCAACATAGGTTAACGCCAGTGCTGGCCCACCAGCCCAGCTTATCTGCCGCCCTGCAGGTACTTAGTGCCAGCTTAATCCGGGCCCAAGCCGCTCAGGTTCAACAAAAACATTACCAGCTGCTACTGGGCGCCCACCGGGCGCCTGAGGGTGTAATTTCCACCGGAGTCTTTAGCGCTGTCCAGGGCCTGAGCGATAAAACCCTTCGCTCGGCCCGTGGCCTAGTCGGCAAGGCCCGCCAACCGATTCCCAACATTCCGGCCGGTGCCGCCAGCGGCGTCTTAATTGCCGATATGCTTTGCAGCGCCATGTGGCAGCCTCTAAGAGCGGCCGCCCATGGGGGTATGCACGGCCTGGTAACGGCCGTACCGATTAGTAAACAGCTGCAATTTGTTTAGCTTATGGCGCGGATCTTATTCATTGAACCGGATAGACTACTGGGCGCCAATGCTAGGAAAATCTTTAAAAGAGCAGGGCACGACGTTAATTGGCAGGTTGATCCGCAGGCGGCCATCGACAGTGCCGATGCCACACCTCCGGATGTTATTGTCTTAGACCTGCTGCTGGCTGGTAGATCAGGCGTGGAGTTCCTGTATGAGTTTCGCAGCTATCCGGAATGGTCACGGCTACCGGTAATAATCTACAGCGATATTTCGCCTGAAGAGTTTAAAGGTGCCAATGTTGGCTTTAGCCAGCTGAACATTGCCGCTTACCACTACAAGCCGACTACTTCTATTGCTGAGTTATGCCGCTCAATTGACAAGGTTGCTCAACCGACCCGCCCATGAAGCACTTTACAACCAAAGGCATTATCCTGAGCCGTACGGACTATGGCGAAGCCGATAGGATCCTGAGCTTTTTAACCGATGACCATGGCAAGGTTAAAGCGATTGCCAAAAGCGTTAGAAAAAGCCAAAGCAAATTAGCTGGTGGCATTGAGCTATTTTCCGTCAGTGACCTGACCCTGATCGATGGTCGGGGGGAAGTTAACACTCTTATTTCTTCACGCTTAGTACGCCATTATGGCAACATTGTTAAAGATATTGAACGAACCAAGGCGGCTTATGAAGTTCTGAGAATGATCGGCCGGGCAACCCAAGACCAACCGGAACCGGCCTATTTTATATTACTCGACCAAACTCTAGCTGGGCTGGATGATCTTAAATTAGATCTAGGCTTAACTAGGTTATGGTTTGACATGCAGCTGCTTAAGCTGGCAGGCCATATGCCGAACCTACGCAGTGATTTAGCTGGGACCAAGCTGGCTGTTTCCAGGCACTACAGCGCTAACTTAGATAAGATGCGCTTTGAGCCAGCCAAAAGCGGCAGTTTTAATGCTAAGCACATAAAGTTTTTGCGGCTGGGTTTTGCTGCGGCTCATCCGCGGATCCTACAAAGGGTGGAGGGGGCAGGGGAACTGACAGCTGCTTGCCAGCCTCTTGTTGAAACTATGCTTCGTTCTCACGTTCGGATATAATCTGTACTTAAGATGAGCAAAGTTTCCTTGGAAGATATTGTTAGCTTATGTAAGCGCCGGGGCTTTATTTACCAGGGCAGTGAGATATATGGCGGTCTGGCCGGTACCTGGGATTATGGGCCGCTGGGGGCGCAGCTCAAGCGCAATATTGTTAATGAGTGGCTGAAGTTTTTTGTTGATGGCTGGAATGATATGTATCTCATCGACACAACCATCATTATGAATCCCAGAGTCTGGGAAGCTAGTGGTCATTTAGACACTTTCCATGACCCACTGGTCGAGTGCAATAACTGCCATATGCGTTTTCGTGAAGACAAGGTTGATAAAAACAAATGCCCGAACTGCGGCAAAGCCAAGACTTTTGGTAAGCCCCGTCAATTTAACTTGATGTTCAAGACCAATGTCGGTCCGCTGGAAGATGAAAAATCGGTAGCCTATCTGCGGCCAGAAACGGCCCAGGGTATGTTTACCAACTTCAAGAACATTATTGATAGTTTCTCGCCGGACCTGCCGTTTGGTATTGCTCAGGTCGGTCGAAGTTTTAGGAATGAAATCAGCCCCCGTGATTTTATCTTCCGCGTTAGAGAATTTGAAATCATGGAGTTCGAATACTTCATAGATCCTAAAGACTGGGAAAAGAGTTTTGATAAATGGCATAAAGATATGCACAGCTGGTTTGCCAAGCTAGGATTAGACAACACTAAAGTTAAGCAAGTAGAAGTTCCAGCCGAAGACCGGGCCCATTATTCTAAACGGACGATTGATTTTTACTATGACTTTCCATCGCTTGGTTTCGACGAAATTGCCGGCCTGGCTTACCGAACCGATTTTGACCTTAAAAACCACCAGGAAAAATCTGGTAAGAACTTAGAGTATCGGCCAAAAGATGGTAGCAAACCATTCATTCCGCATGTTATTGAACCGACATTCGGTTTGGACCGACACGTACTTGCTGTACTGGCCAATGCTTACAGTGAAGACGAGCAGGCTGGTGAAAAGCGGGTGTTCTTGAGATTACCACTACATCTAGCTCCTGTGAAAGTCGCTGTCTTCCCACTGCTTAAAAATAAGCCGAAACTAATTGAAAAAGCAAGGGAAGTCTACAAAAAGCTTCAGAAAGAAGTTGATGGCGAAGTCATGTGGGACGATAATGGCAATATTGGTAAGAGGTATCGAAGGCAAGATGAAATAGGAACACCACAAACAATTACAATTGATTTTGAAACTTTAGACAACGATACGGTGACCATTAGAGATAGGGATACAACTAAGCAAGAACGGGTTAATGTTAAGGATTTGGCAGGGGAACTATGAGCCAACCGTTTACCCTGAGCCCGTCGAAAGTCGACACGACCGAACAGCGATGGGTGAAAGTCGATAAAATCTTCTCGAATTCGTAGGGTTATATAAGTAGGATATGTCAAGTTTTCTCCACTTTAGCGGACTAGAAGAAGATCTGCTTATACTTCTTAGCGTAGTCAATTCTGAGGAGGTAAACTCCAGGCAATTATCAGAGAAAAATGTTGAAAATTGTTTAGATCACAAAATTTGGCCTGTCAGGGAGGCAATTATTGAACAAAAGCTTATCAGTACAGCAGTACAGGTTCGTTTGGTTGAGGATAAGTTCAAAAAAAGTAAAAAAACACCAAATTATCCCTACGAGGACGAACAACTATACAAGTTAATGACTGGCTTGCTAAGTACTGGCGACAAAACTAAGAGTAATCTGCGTTTTGTCTGCGACAAAATACTACATGCAAAAAAATTTAGTATTTTTCTCCCTCCAGGGAAAATGATCATAGAGGGGCGTCATAACAAGCAGCAATGGATTATTGAACTTAATCTTGCTGAATATGCCATCAGCGGACTGTGCCTAATTAGCCAATACGAAAATGACTTGGATGTAAGCGCTAGAGATAATGCACCAATTGCCTTTGTGGTTACACAAAAAGACGGATGACAGCATGCAGGCAATCTTATAATGGACCAAAACCCGCCCGTGCCCATATAGCGTAAAATAAAAACAAATGAAAAATGTGATTTTCGTACATGGGAGGCCGAGTAAAAGGGAGAGCTTTCTTATCAAATCGATAGGGCTTAAATACTCCACTTTTAGCTGGGCCCGATGGCTCGAAAAACAACTTAAGAAACATGGTTATGAATTTAATGCTCCGGATATGCCCAAGGCTTACGATCCTAAATGGCATCTCTGGGTAGAAAAAGTCGAACAGTTTAAAATTGGAACAGGAACCATCTTGGTCGGGCATAGCACAGGCGCTGGTTTTTGGGTTCGCTATCTAAGTGAGCATCCAGATTTGGAAGTCGACAGAGTGATACTTGTAGCGCCGTGGCTTGGTTACGATTACGGTGCGCCGCCTACAGACTTCTTTGAAGGCTATGAAATTGATCCAAACATTGCCAAGCGCACGAAAGGTCTCGTCGTTTTTTACTCGGACAATGATTTTGATGCCATAAAGAAAAGCATAGCCAAGCTTAGGTCGACGCTTAAGAACGCAAAGTATAAGGAATTCCGCGGTTACGGCCATTTCACATTAACGGATATGAAAACCCGAAAATTCCCCGAACTCCTAGAGGAATGTCTCAAAACTGGCGTAAAATAAAACCATGGAGTTTTTGGTAACTAGAAATTTTAAAGTTGCATCTTACTCAAGGGGCAATAAAAATTCCGAAAAACTTGCGCTAGTCTTACCGGGTCGGGTAGATAGCAAAGATTATGCCCATATGGTTAGCCATGTCGACTTTCTGGCCAGCAAAGGCTTTTATGCTGTTTCTTTTGATATGCTAGGGACTTGGGACAGTCCGGGCGACGTCAAGAATTATTCGACGACGAATTATATAAAAATCGTTAATGAACTCATTGAGCATTTTGGCAATAAGCCAACTTTACTGCTTGGGCATAGCAGGGGAGGAACAACGGCGATGTTGGTGGCTACTAAAAATAAGCATGTACGAGCAATTGTGGCCGTTATGGCTACTTACGGCGCGCCCATCTCGCCAAGTCCAGAGGATGTTAAGCGAGGAATTCATATAACTTACCGCGATCTCCCACCAGGTAATGATAGACAGGCTGCAAAAAAGAAAAGGTTCATGTTGCCTCTAAATTATTTTGTAGATGGTAAAAAATACGATCCTGTTGCAGCCCTAAAGAATTACGGGGGTGCAAAGTTATTAATCTGCGGCACGCAAGACAAATTTATAAAGCCTGGCGAGGTCAGGAAGATATACAATTCTTTGTCAGGCCAAAAAATGTTCCTGGAACTAAATGTAGATCATGATTATCGTTATCATCCTGATATGGTTGAGGCTGTAAACTTAAAAATCGGTGGGTTTTTGAAAAAATATCCATTATGATTAAGCGATTTTGGCATGTAGGTCTGACGGTTGAGAATTTAGATTCGGCCATTGAACAATATCAAAATCTGGGGTTCAATCTGGTAGATAAATTTGAAAAGGATGAGCCACACGCCCTGGCTGTTGAAATGAAACATCCGAATGGTTCGGGCATTGAACTATGGCAGTGGTTTGATCAAGAGCATCCTCAGGTTGAATTTATTAAAAACCACGTGGCTTTTGTATCTGATAATCAAGATGAAGATGTTCGGCTCCTAGTAGAGCAGGGCTGGGAGATTGTCATACCGAAGACAACTGGTGTAAAAGTAAACTATGTATTCTTACGCGACCCGAGCGGCAACTACATTGAAATAGCGGATGTAAAAGAGTGATATGAAAGCTGAATATCTGATTAGAAAATATTTGAGAGAAAAGGAGACAGCTCAAGTTGCAACATTATCCGGTAATCAACCATGGATATCGACCGTTTACTACGTGACAGATGATGACTGTAACTTATATTGGACAAGCCAAACGCATCGTCGGCACAGCCGAGAGATTCATAATCATTCAAAAGCCGCTGCCGCAATCGCTGTTAAATTTCCTGGGCATCCGGTGATTGGATTACAAATTGAAGGCGATGCGGAGCTGATTGAAGATGCAAAAGAATTAGCAGAACCAATGAAACTTTATATAGATAAATTTAACGAGACCAAGGATTTTTATAACGAAGTTTTAGAGGGTAAAAGTTCGCACAAACTTTATCGTCTAAGACCACGCTTGATTGTGCTTTTTGACGAAGAAAATTTCCCTGACAACCCTCGTCAAGAGTGGAAGCCAAATGATTAGCGATAAATTTGTAATCTTTGCAGCCCTACTAAATTTATGGGGCAGTCTCGGCTACGCTTATCTGACGCTACAAGGAAGAGTGAAACCTAATCGTGTGACATTTTCATTGTGGGCGCTAGCTCCACTGGTAGCCTTTGGGGCACAGATTGGTAAAGGCGTAGGCTTGCAGTCATTGATGACATTTATGGTCGGCTTTGGCCCGCTGCTGGTTTTGATTGCTTCTTTTATGAATAAAAAAGCTTACTGGCGTCTTAAAAGATTTGATTATGTCTGTGGCGCGCTGTCATTGTTCGGGTTAGGGCTTTGGCTTATAACTGGTGAAGGCAACTTAGCCATCGCTTTTGCGATATTGGCCGATGGCTTAGCTGCTCTGCCAACAGTTTACAAATCATATATTGCACCACAGACCGAAAACTGGCTGCTGTATTTTCTGGCGGTCCTTAGCGCGGGAATAACCTTGCTGACAATTGATAAATGGACTTTCGCATATTGGAGCTTTCCAGCCTACATTTTAATCATCTGTATTATTATCACAGCGCTCGTTAAATTCGAACTTGGAAAGAAAGTTTCTATCAAAATTGCGACATGAAAGACTTAGAAAATCGCGTTGAAGCGATTGAGAAAAGAAATGCTCGGGTTGAGTTAGATAAAGCCTGGGAAATCAGCTGGACCAGGCGGATATCAATCGGCCTTTTGACCTATGCTGTTATCTTAGTCTATCTGATTATAATAGATGACGATAAGCCGTTCATCAATGCGGCTGTACCGATCGTTGGCTTCTTGCTTTCAACGCTTGTACTCCACCAAGTGCGCAACATCTGGCAAAAGAAAAAATGAAAATTACAGTTCGTGTAAAACCAGGCAGCAAAAAGGGGCCACTTATGCAAGCCGCATTGGACGGATCCTTGCTAGTTCGTGTTCGCGAACCGGCGGTTGAAGGCAAAGCTAATCGAGCCGTGGTAGAGCTTCTAGCTGAATATTTTAATGTTCCAAAGACTAATGTCCGGCTGGTTTCTGGCCACAAATCTAAAGTTAAGTTCTTTGAGTTGCCAATTTAGAGTTTTAATATGGAAAACCCTCGAGCAAGTAGAGGGGGAGAAAAGCTATTCTCCGGTATAAGTTTTCTCAAAGAAAAGATTTTGTTGTCCGGTGCGGCCAGCGCGTGTGCGCTAACCATGGTCTATGAACTTTTCTTTGAGATGAAGGGAAGTTGGGCGGCCAAATGGCCACTTGCGCAGTCAAATTGACCGCCCGCCTTCCTAGATGGTTGGGACCGGCCTGCGGTCCGGAGCGGGGGCGCCGTGCCCCTTGCTTTTCCGGCCGCGTGCCTTCGGTTGCTCGCGAGGCCCTTCGAGGGCCGTCAGTAGCTTCTGTCTGCTGCGGCTCCCGAGACCCGCGTTGTCGATGAGCTGTTCCAGCTCACCTCTGTTAATTGCCAGAGGTACCACCTCCTTTGTTCTCTTGCTCGAGGACATCAGAAACTATATCATAAACACCACCGTACGTCCATTCAGTCTGATCAATATATTCAGCAATTTGAGCAATAAGTTCCTGCTGGGCAGATGATTTAACTTTTCTGTTAGCGTGTTCGGCAAAGCTTATATGACTGGGCCAGTATGATAACCAAAAGCTGGGCGGGAGCTCATCGCCGCAGTAAACCGCAAAATCGCTTAAGACGCATGCACCAATTCGGTATGCTGGTAGACCGACTTCGTACATTGAATGGGATTGACCGATATAGCCTTTGATAACATTATTACCGATATCTATTTCAAGTGCTAAAAGAGCAATAAACGGCGCAAGTTTTAAGTCCTCACCCCGCCGTCTTAGATAATTTACATCTGTTTTACAGCGCCGAATACAAGTTGAAATATCTTGATCTTTGGCGTCTGGGAAAACATTTTTAAAAAGGGCACCCTTGAGTGACCACATAATAAAGGCTTCATAATCTTCGTCTCTTTTAGTTTTAATTCTTTTTAATGCCCCCAAACCTACAAGAATTTGTTCCTTTATATATTTATAGTCGTCTATTGATGTAGTATCGGGTATAAGTTCCTTATAAAAATGGCGAATAAATTCCTCAACGGTAGTCTCTTCTGGCAACTCTAATAATCGTTGCTCAATTTCTGCTTCGTTCAAGGAAGCTTCTTTTAACTGTCTGGCAAAGTCGCGGAACCAATATGGCCCGAGAATACTTCGATTCATAATTAGAGTTTCCACGCCTTTGGCATCATGTTCTAAGTCTTTGAGCTTATTGTAGGCCTCCTTAACTTTTTGGCTCCCATGCTCCGACAAGATTAAGTTGCTGTTAAAATTTGGGTCGGTTTGAGCCCAGGTATTGTCATCAACAAGTGAGAGGACTACAGCATGAAAACCAGTGTCTCTGAGCAGGCTACTTCTAGCGGTTTCGGCTATGTCATTAAATAATGTTTTAAGTCGGTCCGGTATCTTAATGGCATTTTCTTTGGCAAACTCGAGGATTACGTTTATGGTCAATACAAAGCCTAGCCGATGCTCATCGGCAGCAGTTCTTACTAGGCCCGCATGAAGATATGGTCGGCAGGTTTTTTCAAAGAATGAAGCGGCCAGTATTGACAGCCCCAAGCAAGTTGGGTCGGTTTTTATATTAGGATATTTGCCGATAAACTTCGGCGCAATTCGGGCTGGATGATACAGATAAACAGGGTTTGAAGGATCGAAGCCCACAATTCCTGGTTCATCTTCGGGACTAGTTTCTGCCCTAGAACCATCAGCCCGGTCGCTATCCCCAGAATCTTCGCTAGACTGTTCGGTTTCTTCATCAAGGGTTGGATTATGAACCTGTCTGATTCCGTCGATTCTTTTTGCCAACCAGTTGTAAACATTTAATTTTTTCCGCCTGGTTTTGGCATTATTTAAAACCCCGACCATTTTTTCAGCGTCATCTCCAAGACAGACGAAGGCCTCTTCCAGCACCGCCTGGCCAAAGGCCTCTATTTTCAGCTGAATCTCTGGATTGATTGGACCTCTCATGTATGGACGCAGCGACAAATCTTCCTCAATATCTTCAAAATCAGGGGCTAATAAATCTCCGGTGGAATAGTCAAGCGCTTCTCGCACACTCCATAAACCAGCGCGCTGAACAACAGACGCCATTTGAGAAGGTTGATACTTCTCTCGTAATTCTTTTAATTTTTCTTCGAATAGGCTCGGATCCCTTAGACATGTTTCAACAGCTAACCCCAGGAGTTCCTCAAAAGGTTGGGCAGTTAGGATAGTCTCAACACTTAGTTGTCGCTGCAACTCACTCATAGATATAAATTTAACCTATTTTATAATAAAAATGTCTACTATACAATACGTACGTATCTAATCTTACTAACAAATCGCTTATGCTTGCTCTTTCACCTCGCATACCCGATATTAGAGGACAATGAGCGCTGAGAACCCTAACAGCATCCTTATAAAAGACGCTGATTTAGTAGTGACCATGGACGCAGAGGAGCGGGTTCTGGAAAATGCATCTGTACTAGTACGGGGTAATCAAATTGAAACAGTTGGTGATGTCAAGGAAGATAACTACGATAAAGTCATCGATGGTGTTGGCAAAATAGTACTGCCCGGTTTGATTAATACTCATCATCATACTTTCCAAGCCCTTTTAAGAGGGCATCCTGGCCTTCAAAATCAGCCGATTTATAGATGGATAAGCACCGTGAGTGAAGTAGCCAGGTCGATGGATGCCGATATGATCTATAACGGAACCCTAACCAATATGGCCGAACTTATTAAATACGGTTGCACAACCACGACCGATATGTCTTATATATTCCCTAGACGCAGGGGTGATTTCATGGGAGCAACCATTGCCGCGGCTTCTGAAATTGGCATGCGCTTTCATCCTTATAGAGGCAGCATGAGCCGGGGTCAAAGAGACGGGGGGCTATTTCCCGATGACATGGTGGAGGGGTCGGGGGCTATTTCAGATGCTGTAGAAGAGCTAATTGATAAGCATCATGACCACACCCCTTTTGCTATGACCAGGATTGGGGCGGGGCCCTGCACCATTTTTAGCAGCTACGAAGAAGACTTTAAAAGAACGGCGTGGTTAAGTGAAGTGTGGGACATCAATATTCAAACTCACCTGGCTGAATCAGCTTACGAGCTCAGGTATTCACTTGATAGATTTGGAAAGCGGCCGTTGCAGTACCTGAGAGATTTAGGCTGGGTAGGTGCAAGAACAAGCTTCGTCCATTGCATTGAAGTTACCCCAGGCGAGATTAGACAAATGGCTCAAGACGGCAGCAGCGTTGTCCACTGCCCTATTTCTAACGCTAGAGCACCACTTGGAGAAGCTGGTATAGCACCAGTACAGGAAATGTTGGAAATAGGCGTGAATGTGGCTATTGGCACGGACGGCAGTGCGGGCAATGACTCGTCAAATGTTCGGGAGGAACTAAGGTGGGCTCGGACCATGCAGGGAGCAAGGCCAGCTACAACTTATCTTTCGCCGCTGGATGTTCTACGAATGGCGACTGTCGGTGGTGCAGGCTTGCTTAACTGGCCGGAAATTGGTTCACTGCAGCCTGGCAAAGCAGCCGATTTAGTTGTTTTTCCGATGGACAGCCTCGAGCAAGCTGGCTCATGGGATCCGCTGACAGCCTTTGTCAGCACCCACGCCATCCCAGCAGAGCAGGTCATTATCAACGGTCGTTTGGTGATGGAAAACGATCAATTGCGGACAGTTGACGAGTTGGAGATAGTACGCAATACTAGGTTGAGTCTAAAAAAATTGAGGGAGTTGTCTCGAAACTAAGCTTATGTCTAGCTCTGCTCGCATAAGATCCGAAAGTTTGCCCGATACCACAACTGCGTCATTTAAATTTAACGGTCACTCTATTACAATTACCTCGGCTAACGAAGCCAAAACTGTTGATGTCAACGGCATCCTGCGAGATCCGACTGACTTTCATGGATCAACGCAGGTCCATGATGTAGTCGAGTTTGGAGCTGCATTTGCGGGTCTGATAGGTGAATACCAAGACCCCGAAGGCTTTTTCGAGGATAGCGATGAATTGCCCGATAAAGGCGTGGTAATTCTGGCCGATCATTTTGAGGAAGCTGCCGATTTGGTCCAATCGGTGGATAAACTTGCTCAACAAGTTATTGCTGAGCCGCGACTATATGACGACAGAGGGTTTTGCCAACAGTATTTGGACTTGGCTAGAGCCGGCTATGGATTATTACGAGACCGTTTGCCCCACTTCGAAGAACCCATTCGCGGTATTCCCGTGTCTTTGGAAAGGGCAGGGTTAGTCATTACCAGACTCGCTCAAGAAGTTGATCTAAATGAAATTATTCCTGACGAGATAAGAGTAGTCACTAAACGGGCGCACCCAAAAAGTGACAGCCCAGAAGATCTTATGGTTAGCGTTAAATGGCGTAACCTGGAAGACATATCTAGGCTCGGTGGGAAAGTTGTTGAAGTTGCTGATTTTGTAAATCCGGCTTCTTGGGCATCGACGGCCGCTATGTTAGTCTCGGCCCACAGCCGCGGTGGCATCCCCAGCACGGTAGTTCATAGATCATTCATGGCAACCGAACAAGGTATTGTTTTTTCTCGGCGAGCATTGGAGGGTGAAAAAATGGGCAACATTCGGCCCGTTTATTACACTGTCGGCACTTCAAAGAACTTAACCCCACAGTATTATCTGTATGATCCGGCTGTAGCCGATGCCGGCCATGTGTTGCGGCATTTCTTGCCTGATTGGTATGAGCATTAATGGTAAAAGAAAGTATGGCTGTAGAAATAGTAGAGACTACAACGCCGGCACTAGAACCTGTTTTCCCAGATGAGGTAACAGCTGTAAGCGCCGCTCGAGAAGAAACTAGAGATTGGCAGGCTTATGATGCCATAACCTGGGGCTTGGGTATCGGTGCGTTAAAGATTGGAGACATGGTCGTAGCAGAAGTTGCACCGACGCTGCGCTGCCCGGAAAATTGTAGCGGTTGCCCCGATGCCATAGAAGCTATTAAGAAAGAGATAGAACTGGGCAAAATCCCTAAGATAGAACAGCGGGCTTCTTTGGAAGAAATGCTTGATCGGATCTCTGAGTTAAAAGAGCTTGGCGTAAAGCATGTTATGAATGTCGGCGGTACCATAGATCATTTACCAGAGTTGAGAGCTCTAATTGAACATGAACTGGCGCAGGGGATGGTGGTTAGTTGGTTTACTGATGGGATACCTCAACAAGATGAAAGGGCACAACCTAGCAGACTTTTTGAAAAAAACATGGAGGCTGGTTGGCTAACAAAGGTCGCTACCCATGTTTCAACTGACTATCCATTTGGTTATGGTAGCGAGGAGCCAGTTGATCTTTTGAGCGATGAGCTGTCATTACCGGCCAAAAAAGGCCGAGTCAGCGGATTTAGGGCCGACCCAGAATATTCCCGGGTATTTAAATCTCAATACGGGACCGCTTTTATGAAGCGTCTTATTGAATCTGGTGCCCGGCGGGCGGTGGCCAATATGACAATTTCTAAGGCAAACTTTGATCAGGTAGAGGCAATCTATGAGCAAGCTGTTCGCTTGCAAGAGTATGCGCAGCAGGTCGGTAGCCCTACAGAAGTATTATTTACATTCAGTCCGTGGGTCTGGCGACCGCATCAAGCGCGCGGTGATGATCTAGCTGAACATTCACCGAAGAACGCTTTAGGCCCAGACGAGATGCCAACGGTTAATGAGGCTTTATCAAAAATTTTGGCCGATACATATAAAAGAGTGGAAGACGGCCGACCACGAATTTTAGCTAATTCCTCAGGCTATGCCAGTCTACATGCCGAGCGAGCGTTTACCGACGATGCTATTTGGCAAACTGTTGAATATCCAGGCGGCCGGCCTCTAATTTTAAATGTTAGCCCAACGGCTGAGTTGATGCTTGATCCAATGTTCAAAGGTCCGGAGCTGCCTTATGTAAACAGTACGTTTGGCTATATGGACCGCACCTACAAACCCGACCAAAATCCTTTTAGCCGTTTTCATCATGGCAATAGATTGTATTTGCCCAACGTTATTGCTTTAGAAAGCCTGGACGATCCCCACGCTCAACCGGTGAGGACTATGGACTACCGATTGGCGCGTATGGTAGTCGAAACCGGAGTAGCAGAGTTTGGTGAAAGTATAAGAAATAAAGGGGATTCCAGATCCGTGCTATTCAATCCCCGTGTGCTAGCAACTGATCCTAGGCACATAAAATATATCGGTGAAAGATTAGCCCACACTGCCCAAACTGAGTGTTCTGGTGACACTGTGATCGGTCTTGCCTCCTTGGGGCTGGGCCTATCTCTATTAGTTAGCGCTGAATCGGAAAGATTCAATAATCTGTACGTTAAACTGACAGCTGAGCCATGGAAAGGCAAAAGACAGATCGAAGGCAACGTTTCTGCCGTTCAGAAAATGGCCGAACTTATTTTAGTCGATGATCTTATGTTTCACGGCCAAACCAAAAAGGAGGCTATCAAGATTATTAAACAACACCGCATGGATGTTAGTGATGTCTTAGTTGTCATCGATCGGCAACTCCAGCGTAAAGATGATGGGCCAAGTCTGCAAGAAATGGGAGTCAACGTTTATTCACTTATAAAAATGGAGGACATAGTTGCTTACATGATAAGTCTAGGGGTCATTGCGCCCGAGCAGCTGGCTCGCCTGATTGAAGACTACCAGGGTCATGAACGGCACGAACTTCCAGCCTTTGCTCAACAGCTAAAGAAAGGCAGTTCGCAATGACAGCTTCAGCAGAAGGAGTAGTTAAATACGACCCCCGTTTCGAAGTCAGGCCCTTACCGCTAGGAGTACAAGGAAGAATAGCCGAGCTAAATTATTGGCGTGGTGTCCTATACGTAAACAAGTTAATTGGTTTAGGCGACGACGGAATTGGCTACGGCAATATTAGTGTGCGCGTTAAGCCTACGGACGGACTTTTTGCTATTACTTCTACTCAAACAGGGCACCTGGCAGACTTAGGCCCCGAACACTATGCGGTTGTTACAGGCTATGATTTAACGGGTAACCAATTAGAAGCTTACGGATCATTTTTAGGCCCTTCTTCAGAGGCCATGACCCATGGTGCGCTGTATGAGGATCCTGCGATTGGAGCGGTGGCACATGCCCATAATACGGCCATTTGGAACCGGGCAGAAGCCTTGGGAATCCCTGCCACCAGTGTTGATGTAGAGTATGGTACTCCAGAAATGGCTCAAGAAATGGAGAGGCTGCTGAGAGAACCCAGGGTTAAAGAAGGGGGTATCCTGGCGATGCTTGGACATAAAGACGGTATTATAACTTTTGGTCAAAACCTTGATGAGGCCGGTCAAATAATGCTCGAATATCTACACCAAGCCAGCCCAGATCATTGGCCTTAAACTTCAAAAAAGCGCTAAAGTAACTTGGGCATCGGTAAAACACTTATTGAAGACAGTCAAATTATAGATAAGTATCCAAGAATAGTAACAGGGCACAATGACCTAGTCTAAATGAAGTACCAAAGACTGGGAAATACGCTGTTAAAAGCATCGAAAATGTGGTCGGTATAGCCGTCTAGGCCGCTTTATTAGAGACTGAGTTCTCTTCTTGGTCTTCCAACCAACCATTAACCGTTCTATTCATTTGTTCAAGAGTCCCAAAAAGTCTATACATGGTCGCTTCTCCGCATAAGATCGAAGAGCTTTTAAAGTCGGCACTTTTCGGTCTTCGGCCAGTTTGTTTTTCAAATTCTACGACTGAGTTAATGCAAACTTCCGATGTTACCTTCTTGTTATAGGTGGGTTGGCCGGCGGCTTCGAGTACAGCAGAGAAAGGCATCTGAGTGTTGGAAGCTATTACAGGAGGGGAAGGTTCGTCCTTACCTTGCCTTATTCTTTCCAGAAGTATTTTTTTTGTCACTCTTTTGTCAGTTTGGGCGATGACCTCTCTCAAGTGGTTAACATAATCATCAAAGGACCAAGAGTCAAAACTACCTGATCTGTTAACACGCCCCAACCTTCTTAAATAATCAGTACAATTTTCAAAGTCCCCATATTTTATTATTGTTTTTATGCCTGGTCCAAGGCCCAATTGATACGCTTTCCCTAATAGATCATATGTAATATCACCTCCAGCAGGTTCCACCACCCTAGATAACCAAATACCGTATGCCAAAAAATCTTCAGCCTTCCATGCCGTATAATCGTCTCTCTTTTCAACTCGCTTAATTTGGACGGTTTTATCTACGAGTAATTGACCTAGCTCTCGCACAACTTCTAATTTTTTATAGATTATGGCTTTTTCATATTCTTCCGCTTCGGTACCTATAATGAGTCGCTGTTGAGTCAATAACCTTTCAATTTGTGTGCGGCTTTCACTATCCTCAAACTCTTTAATTGCTGTTTTACCTAGTACTATTACTTTTCGTTTCTCTGTGTGGTAGTAGTATTCAGGTTCTTCTGGTCCCTCTATCTTGCTTGCGGCAAGAACTTCTTTCCGATATCGTGCTGTATCCTGTTGAGCTCGGTATCCCATTGGTTGCTTTTGGTATCCCGCAGCCCTATCCTCTACCTCTAGAAGTATATGCGCATGGTAATCTTCCAAGTCATAAAAAATGCCTGAAAGATACTCCTCCGGTGCGGGAGCGTAGCCGTTTTCATATAAAGCGTTGAGTACTTCTGGACCTGGTAGTTTTTTGCTTGCCTCGTAGTAAGTTGCGCCAATATTTTGCGCGTGATGAAATATCTCCGATTGTCTTTTAAATTCTGCAGCTCGAGCTTTTTTGGCTTCGGCTTTCTTTGCTTTGTTTAGGGCTACTAGATATATTTGGGCATTCTCATGATTACCATCAAAGTGAGCTTCAATAACATCCTGCATTACTGGGGCGACAGGTTTCTCCAAAACGGCAGGCTCCATCTACCAGCAATTATAACATTGTGTTTTGCTACAATAAAGCTAATGATTAAAGATAAAAACAGCAGTTTTCCAGAAGGTTTTTTATGGGGCGCCAGTACATCGTCCTATCAGGTAGAGGGTGGCAACTATAACCAGTGGAGCCTGTGGGAAGAGCAACATGCTACGGGCTTGGCGGCTAGCGCCCTGGCGCGTCAGCATTGGCTACCAGTTTGGGAGGAGATCAAAGACCAAGCCCAAGATCCTAATAACTACATTAGTGGCAACGCAGTAGAGCATTATCAGCTCTATGAAGAAGACTTTAATATTGCTAAAAAGCTTAACCTAAATACGCTGCGCTTTGGCATCGAGTGGTCACGCATCGAGCCACAGCAGGGACAATGGAATGAAGCGGCCATTGAACATTACAGGCAATACATCGCCGCGCTTAAAAAGCGCGGCATCCAGCCGGTTATTAACCTTTGGCACTGGACGCTGCCTGTTTGGTTCAATAAGAAGGGCGGCTTTATGCACCGCAGCAACGTTAAACACTTTGTTCGATTTGTGGAGCACATAGCCAAAGAAATTATCGTGCCTTGCGGCTACGTTATCACTGTCAATGAGCCAAACAGCTATACCGGCATGGGCTATTTGCAAGGTATTTGGCCACCGCAAAAACGTGACCCTATTGCTGGCTTACAGGTCATTTATAATCTGGCCATCGCCCACCGCCGCATTTATAGACTGCTGAAGAAGCTAGAGCCAACCTTGCAGATTGGCGTGGCTACCCAGTGTAATAACAACCGACCAAAACGAGCCCATAATCCGCTGGATAAACTAGTGGCAGGACTAGCCAACTACTTTTGGAACTGGTGGTTCTTAAACCGGGTAATGCGTTACCAGGACTTTGTTGGCTTTAACTACTACTTCACAGACTATTTCAAAGGAATCGTCCGTAAAAACCCTAAAACTCATCATCACCATGTGCACACCGGCCACCGTGGTCCAATTAGAAAAAGCCGCCAGAATCCGCCGGGCCCCTTAAGCGATCTTGGCTGGTATATGGAACCATCGGGCGTTTACCATGTCATTGTTGAAGCTGCTAAAAGGTATAAAAAACCAATCATTATTACCGAAACAGGGGTGGCAGATATTCATGATCGCTACCGTAGGTGGTGGATAAAAGAAAACCTGGAGGCTATCGAGCGAGCCAACCAAGAAGGCGCTAACGTCATTGGCTATTTCCACTGGAGTCTGCTGGATAATTTTGAATGGTCTGGTGGTTGGTGGCCGAAGTTTGGCCTGGTAGCAGTGGACAGGGAACATGACATGAAGCGGACCATCAAACCCAGTGGTAAGTGGTATGCCCAGCAGATCAAAAAACTAAGCTGAAGTGAAATAACCTTGACCTTTTTAACAGTTTGTGCTAGTATATGTCCATGGTTAAGTCATACAAAGAAATGAAACTTCCAGAAGAACTAAAGCCCGCATATGATCGAAGTATAGAGTCCGCAGATGTTGAAACACGTATGTCGCAACAACTTGCAGTAGAAACAGTTCTACATCCCACGGGAGCATTAAAGGGCATAGAAGTTGATAAGACTCCATCTCAGGGTTTAGGATGGAACCGCTTAAGAAAATTCGGAGTTTATACCTTAGTTGCTGCTGGTATTGGTGCAGGTGCCATGACGTTCGCTCAGCTCCGCGGCGGTAGCGAGCGGCCGCTTACACCTAGCGAGCAAAAGCAGTACGTAGACGATAATGATCACCCCAGCGCTAATCGCAACTAAAGATCTAGTGCTAAAGACAAATTAGTAAACACTATATATTGTGGAAAAGTAGACATATTTACAAAACTGTGGACAAGTGACCGCTCAGCCGGTCGCTTTTTCTTATAAAACCCTTGCGTGTGGGTAAGATATGCCTGTACACTCAGCCTAGTGGGTAAACGTGGGTAGCCAAAACAGCTATTCACCAAAAAATAAAAACCACTAGAAAAAGGGACCAATGGGAGACTACTTCGAAAGAAAACTTGACGACAAGCGTCGGTTGGGCATTCCAGCCGAACTTCGAGGCGAGTTTGGCAGCGGGGTAGTAATCACCAAAGGTTTTAAAAACTATCTACACCTCTATCCTAAGTCCGTCTGGGACCAACAGGTTGAACCGCAGCTACAAGGTAATATCCTTGACGAACAAACTGCGGATCTTAATGTTCAGTTCCGACTGGGCAAGACAGAGGCTATGCTCGACGCTCGCCAGGGCAGGGTCACGCTGGAACAGCACTTGCTGGACCATGCCGGGATCACCCGCGACGTTGTAGCTGTACGGGCCGGGCGCTATTGGCGCCTAATGGCCAAATAGCTAGTTTTAGCGCAACTTAACAATTTAGCAAAAGCCAATTAAAACCCTTCGAGATTAGCTAATTGGCAGTCAGCCGGTGGGAACAAAAGGGTAACACCTGCAAAAACACCCTTGTACATTCCAAAAAACGTAACACCTCCCAAAACTCCACCTCACAAAAGTCTCTCACAAGAACTTTTAAGAAGCGAAAAAGCAAGAACATTTGTTCGCGCTTCGTCGTTTCCCAACTTATTCACCCACTTGTTGGGTGAGTAAAACAAAAACAAACAACCCCAAAAAACAAAAAGCTGGCTGCTGATTAGGTGATCTTGCAAAAACAAAAATAAAAACGAGACATGCCAAAACAAACAATAGTTCATACGCCAGTACTACTGGCCGAGACCCTGCGTTTTTTAAATCCTCAGTCGGGAGAATCTTATTTAGATCTCACGGCCGGGATGGGCGGCCACACTGCCGCCATACTCGAGCTCACGCAGGTACCTCAAAAAGCTGTACTGGTAGACAAAGACCCAGCGGCCGTAGCCATACTGCGCCGGAAGTTTAAGGACATAGAAATCCTCCAAAGCGACTTCTTATCGGCCAGTGAGAAACTGGCGGAGCAGGGCAGAACGTTCGATCTTGTTTTGGCCGATCTCGGTGTAAGTTCACTGCACCTTAACGAAGGGCAACGTGGTTTTTCCTTTGTTCGCCCAGGACCGCTAGATATGCGGATGGACCCAGCTCAGAGCTTCAGCGCTGAGCAGATTGTTAATTCCTGGGACGAGCAGAAAATAGCCGATCTTCTAAAAACCTATGGCCAGGAGCCCAAGGCTAGGGCCATAGCAGCTAAGATTGTGGCTAACAGACCAATCCATACCACCGACCAACTGGCTAAAATTGTAGCCAGCACTTACCGTTTCCGTAGTAAGATCCATCCGGCAACCAGAACCTTCCAAGCCCTGCGCATAGCCGTTAACGACGAGCTGGCGCAGCTGGAGAAGAGTTTAGGACTGTGGTTGGAGCTACTGGCACCAGGCGGACGCCTGTGTGTTATTAGCTTCCATTCATTGGAAGACCGGCTGGTAAAGCAGGCGTTTAAAGAAGCCGCCGAGCAGGGCTATGAAGCCCAGATTCAGCTACTGACCAAAAAACCGGTAACTGCCCAGAGCGATGAAAT
>Ga0209343_10003161_pt1 | contig 20894 bp, 15 predicted proteins | sample RifCSPlowO2_02_FD_184026 | JGI IMG/M metagenome (GOLD analysis project Ga0209343, IMG submission 184026) | Groundwater microbial communities from Rifle, Colorado - Rifle CSP2_plank lowO2_0.2 (SPAdes) (version 2) | ecosystem: Environmental > Aquatic > Deep subsurface > Groundwater | place... | reverse complement strand
GGGCGGCTTGGGAAAGCTCCCGACGCTGGTGGTCGGAAGGAGCGGGAGGTCGAGTCCCAGCTTGTGTAGTTTTTCTCGGCTCATAATGTCACTTTCCTTCGGAAATTTCCGTCTTTGAAACCGCGTGGGAAACCGCGTGGCGCTTCGTCCCGGCGTTCCTCAATTCTTCATCTGGTTCTGAATCGCCACCAAGCGCTTCAACTTGGCGAGGGCCCGGTCGCGGGGCAGGTATTCGAGTCCCGACGACGGTGTCAAGTAGCACTCCTCCGCTTGCACCCGGGGCAGAATGCGGTCGAGCGCCCGGAGAACGGCGTCCGGGTCTTCGAGCTTCGTGTTGCGGCCATCGAGCAGACCCAATCCCAATGCCTTCGCAGGCCGGGCTGCGGCCACTCGGTCCACCAGCCCGGGATTATAAGTGAAATCCAGGCCCACGATGTCCGCCGGGGATTGCAAAAGCCGATCCAGAACCGGCGCTGGGTCCCCGAAGTAAACATGCAGCGCCAGCCGCGCGGCTCCTTTGGCGGCGGCAACCAACCGCAGGGTCCCGTCCAGCAGGTCTATCGAAGCGGGGTCCTGCAAAATCGAAGGCTCATCAATCTGGATTACCCGCGCGCCGGCGGCGGCCAGTTCCCGCACCTCCTGCGCGACCGCCTCATTGTAATCGAGAACCAGGCGGCGGAAGTCCTTCTGGTACGGCGCGTACTCGACGATGGAGTGCCGCGCCAGCGTGATGGCCCCGGTCAACACCGGTTTGACGGGCTTGGAGCTTGCCGCGGCCGCCATCTCATACTCGGCCCGCAGGACAGGACGCGACCACTTGATCGGTCCCCGGACTACGGGCTGGCGAAAATAAAAGTTCGTGTCAAAGAACCGGAGCAGCCCGTTGATGGAAACGTTTTCGAGCTTTCCGGCCAGATGCGAGATGGGATCATACCAGTGAATTTGTCCATCCGTCACCAGGTCAAGGCCGCTTTCCACCTGCTCGGCGATGGCCGCGCGCGTCAGGGCGTCCTCGGCGGCTTTCAGGTCGGCGTCGGTTTTCTTGCCGCTTTCCCGCTGCGTAATGGTCTGCCGCAGCAGTTGCAGCTCCGGTGTTTTTCCGATTCTCGGATAGCTCCCGGTATTGGCGGTCAGCAATTTCATAGCACGTCCTTTATAGCACGTCCTCGCATAGCACGTCTTCGGGGGGCTTTTGAGCGTACAGCCCCTTCTCATATCCCAACCGAAACAACGTCTGGATCGCCCGGCGGCCCTGCGGGCCGTAGTCCAGGCTGTAGCCGTTCACGTACATCCCCACAAAGCGGTCGGCCAGATGGGGTTCCATGTCCCGGGCAAACTGCAAGGCGTAGGCCATCGCCTCCGGCCGATGCTCGAGCGCGTAGCGGATGCTCTGCCGCAGCAGTTCGGTCGCTTCCTCTTGAACCGCTGGCGGGAGGTCCTTGCGGATGGCGTTCCCCCCGAGCGGCAGCGGCAGCCCGAACTGTTCTTTCCACCAGAGGCCGAGATCCACCACGCAGTGCAGTCCCTCGCGGTCGTAAGTGAGCTGCCCTTCGTGAATCAGCAGCCCCGCGTCCACGGCGCCATCTTTCACGGCGTCCATGATCGTGTCAAAGGGGACCACGACCGCCTCGAAATCCGGTTCAAAAATCTTCATCACCAGGAACGAAGTCGTCAGGGTCCCGGGGACGGCGATTCGTTTCCCGCGCAGTTGGTCCGGCGAGAGTGCGCGGCGGCTCACCACGATCGGTCCATAGCCGTCGCCCAGGCTCCCGCCGCACGGCATCAGGGAATATCGCTCGGTGAGATACGGGTAGGCATGGAAGGAGATCGCGGTCAGGTCCCATTTCCCTTCGCGGGCTTCCCGGTTGAGCGTCTCGATATCGGAGAGATGGTGCCGGAAATCAAGCGTCGGCGACTCGACCTTGCCCTGAGCCAGGGCGTAGAACATGAAGGCGTCGTCGGAGTCGGGACTGTGTGCTACGGTGATCTCTCGTTTGGTCATGCCGCAATTCCGCAATCCACTATTATCATTTGCTGAGCAGGAAATTGCCAAGGATCAAATGATCCATCCCGGAGCAAAAGAAGCTGCGCACGGCGTCCCGCGGAGAACAAACCAGGGGTTCTCCGAATAAATTAAAGGAGGTGTTGAACAGGACCGGCAGATCCGTGGCGCGGCCGAAGGACTCGAGCAGCTCCCAGAACAGCGGGTTGGTCTTGCGCCGGACCACGTGCACCCGGATGCGCGCCGCATCAGCCCCTTCTGCCCCTTCGCGCGGCCGCCCGGGCAGCAGATTGGAAGCGAAGGTCTTTTCGTGCGCCGGCTTGATCCGGCCCACGGAGGCCAGGAATTTGGCCATGGGGCCGTACTCGAAGAATTCGCCGGCCCGCTCCTCGGTCACGGAAGCCGCGAAGGGGCGGAACTTCTCGCGGTGCTTCACGTAGAAGTTCAGGTTGTCGTTGACATAGGGGCCGAGCGGAGAAGCCAGAATACTCCGCGCTCCCAGGGCCCGCGGCCCGAATTCCGTCCTGCCTTGGAACCAGCCGAGAATATGGTCCTGCCGCAAAATTTGCACGGCGACCGTGAGAATTTCCTCCCGCGTCTGCAAGTAGCGGAAGCGCAATTTGCAGTTCTCGATCACGTCTTTGATCGCGGAGACCGAATACTCCGGGCCGTAGTAGAGATGCTCCAGCGCCGCGCGCGGGGAGAGGCCGAGCAGGCTGTGCGCGCAGTAGAGCGCGGCTCCGAGCGCGTTTCCGGCATTGCCGGCAGCCGGTTGGACAAAGACTTCCCGAAACAGGCCCGAAGTTTCCAGTTTCTCGACCAGCAGGGAATTCAGGGCCACTCCCCCGGCCAAGCACAGCGCCTCGATCCCGCCGGCGGCGGGACGGGAAGCCAGGCGGCAGGCGATCTCCCTCACCGTTTCTTCCAGGACCTGCTGGGCGCTCGACGCCAGGTCGGCCCGGCACTGCTCGGACACCGGCTCGGAGGGATGGATTCCCGTGGCGGCGAAAAACTTCTCCGCAAAGCCGCCGCGGTCGTTCCGGCCCCCGAGGAAGAAGCTTTGATCCACGGAGAGCAGGGAATCGCCGTCGCGGTGAAGGATGTTTCGGATAACAGGAGCGTAGACGGGCCGTCCCCAGGCGCTCAGCCATTGGAGCTTGTGCTCGTCGCCTCCGGCGGCGAAGCCCGCGAGCGCGGTAACGCGGCTGAACACATTGCCCAAGGAATCCGGGAAGTAGGAATCTTCGAGCGGTTCGAGCGTGTTCCCCCGGGCGAGCGACATGCTGCCGGTTTTCAGGTCCCCGCTTTCGTCGAGCGTCAGGACGCCGGCCTGTTCAAACGGGGAGGGGAAATAGGCCGCCGCGGCGTGGCAGAGGTGATGATCGAGCACCACGAGTTTGGCCGAGGGGAATTCCTTCTTGATCTGTTTGGGAATCCAGGACGCCGCCGTGGTTCGCTCGCCCGACTCGCCTTGCAAGGGACGCGCCAGTGCGACGTACTCAATTTTCCCCGGCTCCAGGCGGGCCGCCTCCAAACAATACCGAATGGCGCGCGCAGGCAATCCCGAGACCCGGCGCTCGCGCGCCAGCTTTTCTTCCTCCAGAGCGGCAATCAACTCCGACCCTTGGAGGAGCGCTGCCGCGGCGTCGTGCTCTCCGCCGGAGATGCCGAGGATGAACGGTGTGGAAGGTTCCTGTGCCATGCGCGAGGTTTGTTCCGACCTTCTTCAGGTAATACTTGTCAGACGACCGCAGCGGCGTTTGTGCCTGGGACGGCAATCACGAACCGCCCAGCGGACACTCCATTTTACGGGAAGATTCAAACGGTCAAACGGAGAAGGGGGATTATTTCCGTTGTGTTTCCCAATCGTAGTTCACGTCCGGATCATTCCACGGAAGCCTTCCCTCGTCGGCAGCGTCGTAATATTGGTCCGTGGCATAGACCAGCAACGCCGATTCCGTCCCGAGCACCTTGTACCCGTGGCCCACGCCGGGCGGAATGAGAATTTGCAGTGGCCGCAACACGCCATTGAAGAGCGTGTTGGTCCGGCCGAACGTGGGAGAATCCGTCCGCAGGTCGTAGAGCATCACCTGCAAGAGTCCCAGGACAGGCAGCCAGAGGTCGGTCTGCCGCAGGTGGTAGTGGATCGCTTTGATCGTGCCGGGATAGGAGAGCGCGGCGGAAACCTGCAAGCTGCCCGCCGGCGCGAATCCCTGCGCCAACCCCTGTCCCGAGCGGAAAAGCTCTTCAAAATAGCCCCGATCATCCGGCCGAATCAAAAGCGGCGCCACCCGGACTCCCTCAATCAGGCCTGGCGAGTCCGGCGAATCAATCATCGCTCCCCGCCCCTTGGCCCCCCCCCGGACCACGCCCAACTGCAACCCTTCGGCCTTCGCCACGGCCCGCCATTCCGTCTGGGGAACTGTCTTCAACAAAGCCGAACCTCTCTTCATGACGCCGTAAGCGTCCATCCTATCACAATTGACCGCTGCCACAAGGACCAGGAACTCCGACCCGTCAGCCTGTTTCGGTTTCGTGCCTCAACAACCAGCGGCAGGACTTGGTAGTAACGGTAAATACCGTTGAATTTCCCGTTCCATTTTGAGACAGATTCCCGAAGTGGTCCGCGCAGAGGACACTTCAATTCGTCAAAAAATAGACAGTTGTTCATTTTTCAAATAGTTACCGTCGTATTTCCGTGGCGGAGGTTTGGGGAATGCCGTGCATAGAGATTGAGAAAAGGAGGGACGACTGCTTTGGCCTCTGCTGGTACGGCTGCCCGACTTTGCCCCGATCCTCGCGCCATGCCCAGGAGCCGCGTTGAGGCGCAAGTTTTTCCCGGCGGGCCTCCCAATCCGAAGACTTTCAGCCGCATCGAGACGGCAGAATGCGAGCGATTGCTCCTGCTTCATTCGCCGCAGGTGCGCCTGGTAGCCGAAGGGTTGCGGGCGAGGTTGCGTTTCGCCATGGAACTGGAAGACCTGATGAGCTATGGCATGATCGGGTTGCTGAATGCGATCGAACGGTTTGACCCGGCGCGGGGGGTGTTGCTCAAAACCTACGCGGAACACCGGATTCGCGGCGCGATCCTCGATGGAGTTCGCGCCATGGATTGGCTGCCCCGCAGCGCCCGTCAAAAGGAGCGGCGCTACCAGGAAACCGTTGCCCAAGCAGAGGAAGCCGGGGCCGGCTCTCGCCGGACTCCCGCCCGGGGCTTGCCTGTTCCGCGGGCGGCGACCCTTTCCCTTTCTCGCCCTCTTCCGGCACCGCCGCCGCGGATGGAATTAATCTATGCCGGAGCGGACCTCGCCGATGTAGAGAGGGTGTCGCAGCGGGCTGGATTGCGGGGATTGCTCGGCGCGGTCGGAGACGATCCGGAAATCCAGTGCCAACGGAAAGAAATGAGGGAGAATATCACCCGAGCCGTTTCCCGCCTCTCGCGCCGGCATCGCACCGTGATTGAGCTGTACTATGAGCAGGAACTCAGCATGAAGCGGATCGGAGAAATCCTCCGGGTTCATGAATCTCGCATCTCGCAGCTCCATGCCGCCGCGATCAAACGGCTGCGAGTCGCCCTGGCGCCCGTCCACGGGAACGGGAGCCGGAGAGGAGTTCCGCTCGCTCTCATCAGATTAGGAGCTTAACGGCCTGCCGGCAAGGCTTCAAACGGAATTGGGTCTCTTCATTTGGACTCAGACCGAACAAAACCCCAATCCATAGTAAAATCTGAAGCGAATGGAAAGTCTGTATCAACTTGTTCCTGGCGACTCCTTCGAATGGCTAGCGGCGAGGGAGGACAATTCCATCCATGCGGTCATCACGGACCCGCCGTTTGGACTTATTGAGTACCAGCCCGAACAAATCAGGAAACTCCGCGCCGGTCGGGGGGGAGTGTGGCGGATACCTCCGAAACTCGACGGCTGCCTCAGAAAACCACTCCCTCGTTTCACTGTCTTGTCGAAGGAAGAATTAAAGGGATTACACCAATTTTTCCTGTGCTGGGCCACACACGTTCGACGAGTCCTGGTTCCGGGCGGCCACGTGTTTATCGCGTCGAATCCTCTGCTCTCCCCGCTTGTGGCATCCGCACTCATGGAATCCGGGTTAGAGCGCAGAGGGGAGATTATACGGCTAGTCAGAACCCTCCGCGGTGGCGACCGCCCAAAACTGGCAGAGAAGGAATACCCTTTGATTTCAGTTATGCCGAGAAGTTGCTACGAACCTTGGGGACTCTTCCGGAAACCTCTGAGCGAATCGCGCGTGTCGAAAAACCTCAAGAAATGGGGGACGGGTGGCCTTTGCAGAGCCCCCGATGGCCGTCCATTCCCAGACGTTTTGAGGAGTGAGACCCCACCCGACTGCGAGGTGAAAATAGCTCCTCATCCTTCCCTGAAACCACAGAAATTCCTTCGCCAGTTGGCATGGGGAGCACTTCCATTACAGCGCGGCATTATCCTTGATCCCTTTATGGGCAGCGGATCAACGATTGCCGGCGCAACAGCTCTCCATTTCGAAAGTATCGGCATAGAATCCGACACGCACTTTTATGAGATGGCGGTTTCCGCTGTACCGAAGCTGGCGGAGCTGAAAGTCGAGTGGGAGTTATTTGAACGGGAATTAAAGAATACACGCAGAGAGGCGGGATGCCTTATCCCAGCGTAAAGGAGTTTGAGAAGATACTCCTCACTTTGCCACTCGAGGAGATCGTTCAGGAGCACCTCTTCGGAGGGGAACCTTATGTGTTCCGCACATCTGCCAGGGCTCACACACTCCTGAAGCAGCATGTTTCGCAACACCTTAACACTCCTGAAGACGACATCCGCATCGTTGGAAGTGCAAGGATCGGCTTTAGCTTGAGTCCCGATAGCTTCGGTCGCCAGTTCTCCGCGGAGTCCGACATTGATGTTATTGTCATCAATGAGCAGCTATTTGATTTGATCTGGATGACCTTGCTCCGGTGGCACTATCCAAGAAGGAATCAGCCTTTCGGTTCCCTTAGGGAGTGGGCCAGTTCTCGCAGACGCGATGTTTTCTTGGGGTGGTTCACCCCACACCAAATTCAATTCAACCCCGATCTTCCTTTTCCCCAAGTGCTCAGCCCGCTACGGGATCATGCGGCCCTTTGGTTCGATACCTTCCGTTCTCTGGCTCGTTATCCGGAGTTTGCGAAGCGTGACGTGTCTGGCCGCCTCTATCGGACCTGGGACCACGCACTTCTCTACCATGTTGCCGGCCTTAGCCAGATCAAACAATCTATCCCGGGAGCTCCCCAATGAACTTTAGCTCATCAGAATTAAACATTACATGGTTTCGCGACCAGTATAGAGACGGAAGGTTAATAATCAAGCCGCCTTATCAACGAAAACCGGTCTGGACAGCACGTCAAAAATGCTACCTCATCGAATCGATCCTGCTCGGTCTTCCGATACCCGAAATCTATGTCCAGCAGAGTACAACTCCACAAGGGGATACGACCTATGCCATCGTGGATGGCCAGCAGCGCATAAGGGCTATACTCCAGTTCCTTGGCGCCGAGACCGACGAGACAGAGAAAGACTACAACAAGTTCTCACTAGACAAGCTGCCAACCCAGTCGCAATGGAGGGGATTTACATTCAAAGAGCTATCCGACGTTGAAAAGAAGAACTTTTATGGCTATCGATTTGGGGTTAGGTATCTCAACACCGACAGCGACGATGACGTCCGAGATATGTTTCGCAGGCTAAACAAGTTCCTTACGCCACTGAAGCCTCAAGAGCTTCGCAACGCAACCTATGCTGGGCCGTTTGTCGATCTGGTGTTGAGCCTTGCAAACAACGAGTACTGGGCAGAGAACCGAATTGTCAGCCCGGCCCTGATTCGGAGAATGAACGATGTCGAGTTCGTAAGTGAATTGCTTATTGGGGTGACGCACGGGCCACAGGGCGGGAGTGTGAAGGTAATCGACTCATATTATGAGCGGTATGAAGATTTCGAGGACGAATTCCCAGACCAGACACGCGCTAAAAAGTCGTTCGAAGACAGTCTTGATGCTGTGCGACGGGTCCTCCCCAACATAAAGGAAACTCGCTGGAGCAACAAGACGGATTTCTACACGTTATTTGTCGCAATGGCTGCAATGCTCACCACCGGTGGACTCACTGACGCACGAGGCGTGCGAAAAGAGCTTGAAAAGTTTGGGAGAGATGTTGAAACGAGGCTCGCGGATGAGCACGCCAAGGTCAGCAAAGAGGTGATTAGATACGTCCATTCAGTCGAAAAGGGTGCCAACGAAAAAGCACGGCGTGGTGAGCGCCACCTGGTGATGACGGCACTCCTAAAGAAATATTTCAACGCTAAGAAGAAGACTGCATGAGGCAGCGTTACCGACCACCTGTGGACGGTTGGGGGAAGTTATTGACGCTGGGACTTCAACTTAAGAGGCCCCACTATCCCTCAAAGTATTTTGTTACCGCCGCGAAATCTTCTTCCGTGTCCACGCCGATGGTGTCCTGGGCGGTTTCGGCCACCTGAATCGCGATCCCGTGTTCGAGGAACCGCAACTGTTCCAACCTCTCCGTTTCTTCGAGCGGCGAGGCTGGCAGTTCGCAGTAACGCTCGAGCGCCTCGCGGCTGTACGCGTACAGTCCCAGGTGCTTGTAAAACCGGAGGCCGGAAGCTGGGTTTCGCGGATAGGGGATCGGGGCGCGCGAAAAATAAAGGGCCTCTCCGCGAATGTTGGTGACCACCTTGACCACGTTGGGATTCTGCGCCTCCGCAGGAGCGAGAGGAGTCTTGAGCGTGGTCACCTGGACTTCCGCGCGGGCCAAAAACGGCTCGATCAGCAGCCGCAGGTGTTCCGGGGTCAGCATCGGCTCATCCCCCTGGATGTTGACGTACACGTCGGCCGGCATTTTCTGCATCACCTCGAGTATCCGCTCCGTCCCGCTGCGGTGCGAACGGGCCGTCATCAGGACGGGAATCCGGTTTCGGTCGCAATACTCGCGAACCTGTTCGGAGTCGGTGGCGACCCACAGTTCGGCGAGCAACGGGCAGAGCCGGGCGCGCTCGTAGACGACGTGAACCATCGCCTTGCCGCCGATCGGCCGCAACACCTTGCCCGGCAACCGCTCGGAGTCCAGACGGGCGGGGATCACCCCCACGATGCGGCGCGCCGCAGACTGCACAAAGGAAGACATCGCTTCGGCCAAAGAAAGTCCTTTCCTTCTTTGCTCGGAAAGTTTGCTCGGAAACCGCCCGAGCTTGTTTCCTGCCGTCCCACAGTATATTCCATCTTCGCCGGGGCTCTTCCGTTTCGCGCGAGATTGCGCGGTATAATCGGGCTGTGCAGTTGTGGAAACGAGGATTGGCGCCGGAGTCCGTCGCAGGCGTCTCTGCGCTCCTCCCAGGACAGGCGCTCCCGAGCGGACGATCCAGGGGTGGAGATGGCTAAGCTGACCGATCTGCCCCTGTGGGAGCAAGCCTATCTCAAGCTCTATCCCTACCGTACGTCCCGCTGGGGGAAGCCTGCGCCAGCGAAGCCCTTGGAGGATGCCAACGTGGCACTGGTGACCACGGCGGGCTTGCATCTGTTAGAGCAGGAACCGTTCGACGAGTCCCGGAAAGGGGGCGATCCTTCCTACCGATGGATTCCGAAGGAGGCCGCGGTCCAGGAGCTTCGGATTGCGCACCGCAGCACGGCGTTTGACCGGGCAGGAATCAGCCAGGATCGCAACCTCTGCTTTCCGCTCGATCGCTTGCGAGAGCTGGCCGCGGAAGGGATTCTCGGCCGCTTGAACCACAGGCACCTGAGTTTCATGGGTTCGATCAGCGCTCCGGGCCGGCTCATGAGCCGGACGGCGCCGGAAGCCGCTCAGGAATTGAAACGCGACGGGGTGGACGTTGCGCTTCTGGTGCCGGTCTGACCGATGTGCCATCAGACCGTGGGTCTGATTCAGGGGTTGCTCGAAGACCTGGGGATCGCCACCGTTTCCGTGAGCGTGTCGGAGGAGATGACCCGCAAAGTAAAACCGCCCCGCGTACTGCTGGTTCCGTTTCCGTTCGGGTATCCGCTCGGGAAGCCGCCCGACGGGGGCCTCCAGAGGAAGGTGATTCTCGAATCGTTCCGGCTGCTCGCGAGGACCGACCTGCCGGTTCTGGAACCGTTCTGCAATGAAGGAGCCAATGATGGCGCGTTACTTTGAAGAATTCCAGCAAGGCGAAGAGTTTCTCTCGCACGGCCGCACGATCACGGAAGCCGACGTGGTGAACTTCGCGGGGCTGTCGGGCGACTGGAATGAGATCCACGTGAACGAGGAGTTTGCCCGCGGCGGCTTTTTTGGCCGGCGCATCGCTCACGGGGCGCTGATTTTTTCCGTTTCGACCGGCCTGGCCGCTCAGACCGATCCCTCGAAGCACCCCGATCTGATCGCGTTTTACGGCATAGACCGGCTGCGTTTTGTGCGTCCCGTTTTCTTGGGCGACACGATTCGGGTGAAGCAGACCGTGCACTCGCTCGTGCCGCGCGACGAAAAGTCCGGCATGGTCAACATCACCCGCGAGGTTTTGAAGCAGGACGACACCCTGGCGCTCGCCTACACGGCGAAGCTGCTGGTCCGCCGCCGGCCGGGCGCGGTGGGGGATCTGTCAGCGACAGGCACATGACCATTGGCGATCAGGCAAGTTTTCCTCATAAAAGAGTAGGAGGCTGACCTCGGGCGCCAGCCTCGTTGCGGTTTCAGGCGGTTCAACAATGTGGTACTAACTTGATTCCAGGATAGCGCAAAGAAAAATCCGGGCAATAGCGCGAAGGTCTCAATTTCTGGAGGACCGTTCGTACTATGCCCGGCGCGATGCTCGGTGGCTTGCAATCAGGAACGCGGAGCGCTGAATTCCGGATTCCGAATCCCCAACTCCTTTATTCCCTGGATTCCGAATCCCCAACTCTCTAATCCCTGTTCCCTATCCCCTAAGCCTGCGGCCGTTCTTCCTCTTCGATGAACTCCTCGGTGGTCGGCGTCGGGAACGGCTCCTCGACCGGCACTTCCTCCGGCTTCTGTTCCTCGGTGAGGAGGCGGAAGTTGTGGTAGTAGTCCATGCCGGTGCCGGCGGGGATCAGGCGTCCGACGATGACGTTTTCCTTCAACCCGCGCAGGTGGTCCACCTTGCCGCTGATGGCGGCCTCGGTGAGCACGCGGGTGGTCTCCTGGAAGGAGGCCGCCGAGATGAAGGAATCGGTCGAGAGCGACGCCTTGGTGATCCCGAGCAACAACGGGCGGCCCGTGGCCGGACGCCCGCCCCGGGCCAGGACGCGTTCATTTTCCTCGCGGAACCGGAACTTGTCCACCTGCTCCTCGACCAGGAACTCGGTGTCGCCGACCTCTTCGACCTTCACCCAGCGCATCATCTGCCGGACGATGGTCTCGATGTGCTTGTCATTGATGTTGACGCCCTGGAGCCGGTAGACCTCCTGGATTTCGTTCACCAGATAGGCTTGCAGTTCCCTCTCGCCGAGGACCGCCAGGATGTCGTGCGGGTTGCGCGGGCCGTCCATCAACGGATCGCCGGCCTTGACGCGCTCGCCCTCCTGCACGCTCAAGTGGACGCCGCGCGGGAGCGAGTATTCGCGCGACATCCCGGAGTCGTTGACCACCGTCACCTTGCGCTGCCCCTTGGAAACCTCGCCGTAGCGGACCACGCCGTCAATCTCGGTGATGATGGCGGTCTCGCGCGGCCGCCGCGCCTCGAACAACTCGACCACGCGCGGCAGTCCGCCGGTGATGTCCTTGGTCTTGGTGGTCTCGCGCGGAATCTTCGCCAGCACGTCGCCCGGATACACCTCGTCGCCTTCGCTGACCATCAGGTGGGCTTTCAAGGGCATCAGATACTGCTTGTGCGCCGCCTTGGGGTGCTTCTCATCCCGGATGACGATGGCCGGCTCGCGCTTTTCGTCCGGGGAATCCGAGACCACCCACCGGGACAGGCCCGTCACCTCGTCCACTTCTTCGCGCAGGGTCAGGCCCCGTTCGAGGTCCTTGAAATGGACCGTGCCGCCCGCTTCGGTCAGGATGGAGAAGGTGTAGGGGTCCCACTCGACCAGGACTTGGCTCACGGTCACGGGCTGCCCTTCGCTCACCTTCAACCGCCCGCCATACACGACGGAGTAGTGCTCGCGCTCGCGGCCCTTCTCGTCCACAATCGTGATGGCGCCGTCGCGGTTCATCACCACGGAGTCGCCTTCCTTGTTGCGGACCGTCGTCAGGTTGACGAACTTGACGAAGCCGTTGTTCTTGGCTTCGTGGCTGGACTGCTCGGCGATCCGGCTGGCGGTGCCGCCGATGTGGAACGTGCGCATCGTCAACTGGGTTCCCGGCTCGCCGATGGACTGCGCCGCAATCACGCCCACCGCCTCGCCGAGCTCGACCAGGCGGCTGGCGGCCAGGTTCCGGCCGTAGCACATGATGCAACAGCCGCGCTTGGCCTCGCAGGTGAGCACGGAGCGGATCTTCACCCGCTCGATGCCGGCCTGCTGGATGGTGTTGGCGAGGTCTTCGGAGACCTCCTGGTTGACGTCCACGATGGTGTTCCCTTCGTAGTCCCGCACCCTCTCGAGCGAGACGCGCCCGACGATGCGGTCGCGGAACGGCTCGATGATCTCGCCGCTCTCGACGATGGACTCGACGTAGATGCCGTCCCCGGTGCCGCAGTCCAGCTCGCTCACGATCACGTCCTGCGCCACGTCCACCAGGCGGCGGGTGAGGTAGCCGGAGTCGGCCGTCTTGAGCGCCGTGTCGGCCAGCCCCTTGCGCGCCCCGTGGGTGGAGATGAAGTATTGCAGCACGGTAAGCCCTTCGCGGAAGTTCGCCGTGATGGGCGTCTCAATGATCTCGCCCGAGGGCTTGGCCATCAGCCCGCGCATGCCGCTCAACTGGCGGATCTGCTGCTTGGAGCCGCGGGCGCCCGAGTCCGCCATGATGAAGACGGGGTTGAAGTTTTCGCCCGCCGCGTCCATCTCCTGCATGGCCCCGAACATCTCGTCGGCCACCCGCTCGGTGATGTTCGACCAGATGGCGATGACCTTGTTGTAGCGTTCCCCGTTGGTGATGGCTCCGTCCAGGTACTGCTGCTGGACCGCAATGACTTCCTTCTTGGCCGACTCCACCAACTGTACTTTGCCGGAGGGGATCACCAGATCGTCCACCCCGATGGAAATGCCCGCCTTGGTCGCGTAGAGGAAGCCCAACGCCTTGATTTCATCGAGCAGATGGACCGTCGCGGCGAGGCCGGAGCGGAGGTAGCAATAATTCACGAGCTGCCCGAGCCCTTTCTTCTTGAGCAAGCCGTTGATGAACGGCATGCCCTCGGGCAGGTGGTCGTTCAAGATGACCCGGCCCACCGTGGTTTCCAGCCTCTGATTCTCGAACGTGACCGGCTCGGTGTGGATAATGTCCTGATCGTCGTAGGCCTTGGTGAGGTCAATGACCTTGCCGGAGAGCCGGAAGCGGATGGGCGTCAGGGTCTCGACTTCCCCGGCCTCCAGCGCCAGCAGGACTTCTTCGGCGTTGGCGAAGGCTCGCCCCTCGCCCCGGGTGCCCTTCCTGGATTTGGTGAGATAGTACACGCCGAGGACGATGTCCTGGGTCGGCACCGCCAGGGGCTGCCCGCTGGCCGGCGAGAGGATGTTGTGCGAGCTGAGCATCAAGACGTTGGCCTCGATCTGCGACTCCGGCGAGAGCGGAATATGGACGGCCATCTGGTCGCCGTCAAAATCGGCGTTGAAGGCCGTGCAGACCAGCGGATGAATTTGGATCGCCTTGCCCTCGATCAGCACCGGCTCGAAGGCCTGGATGCCCAGGCGGTGGAGCGTCGGCGCCCGGTTGAGCAGCACCGGGTGGTCGCGGATGACGTCTTCGAGAATGTCCCACACCAGCGGGTCGTGCTGCTCGACCATCTCCTTGGCCATCTTGATGGTGGTGCAGATTCCTTTCTGCTCCAGTTGGTGGTAGATGAACGGCTTGAACAACTCCAGCGCCATCTTCTTGGGGAGGCCGCACTGATGGAGCTTGAGCTCGGGGCCGACTACGATCACGGAGCGCCCGGAATAATCCACGCGCTTGCCGAGCAGGTTCTGCCGGAAGCGGCCCTGCTTGCCCTTGAGCGTGTCGGAGAGGGACTTCAAGGGGCGGTTATTGGCGCCGCGCAGGATGCGCCCGCGGCGGCCGTTGTCAAACAACGCGTCCACCGCTTCCTGGAGCATCCGCTTCTCGTTGCGCACGATCACGTCGGGGGCGTGCAGCTCCATCAGCTTCTTCAGGCGGTTGTTGCGGTTGATGACGCGGCGGTAGAGGTCGTTCAAGTCGGAGGTGGCAAAGCGGCCGCCGTCGAGCGGCACCAGCGGGCGCAGCTCCGGCGGGATCACCGGAATGACTTCCAGGATCATCCACTCCGGGCGGTTGCCGGACTTGCGGAACGATTCCGCCACCCGCAGCCGCTTGGCGTACTTCAGCCGCTTCTGCGTCGAGATTTCCCCCTTCATCTTCTCGCGCAGCTCGCCGCAGAGCTGCTCGATGTGGACGCGCTTGAGCAGCTCCCGGATGGCTTCGGCGCCCATCATGGCCGTGAATTTTCCCGGGTATTCCTGCTGCAACTGGCGGTACTTTTCTTCCGCGATGACTTCCTTTTCCTTGAGCGGAGCCGAGCCGGGATCGAGCACCACAAAGGCCTCGAAGTACAGGATGCGCTCAAGGTCCCGGAGCGAGAGGTCGAGCAGATAGCCGATGCGGCTCGGCAGCCCCTTGAAAAACCAAACGTGCGAGCACGGCGAGGCCAGCTCGATGTGGCCCATGCGGATGCGGCGGACGTCCTTGGTGGTGACCTCGACGCCGCACTTGTCGCAAACCACGCCGCGGTGCTTCATCCGCTTATACTTGCCGCACAAGCACTCCCAGTCGGCCACCGGCCCGAAAATGCGGGCGCAAAACAAACCGTCGCGCTCCGGCTTGAAGGTCCGGTAGTTGATCGTCTCGGGCTTGGTCACTTCCCCGTGCGACCAGGAACGGATTTTTTCGGGCGACGCCACGCTGATCCGGATGCTGTCAAAATCCATCGTCAGGCTGGCGCGATCGTATTGGCTGCTTCGGTACAAGGTATCCTCCTCGGGAGGTTTCCCCCAACGGGCTTCAAGTTTCTCGAGCCGGTCTGCTGTGCCGGGCCGCTCCCCGACGGGGCGCCTAATCGGCCGCGGTTTCGAGCAGGTCTTTGGGCTTCTTCAACAGTTCCACGTCCAGGCAGAGGCTCTGCAACTCGCGGATCAACACGTTGAAGGATTCGGGGATGCCGGGCTCGATGGCGACCTCCCCTTTGACAATGGCCTCATAAATCTTGGTCCGGCCGACCACGTCGTCGGACTTGGCGGTGAGCAGCTCCTGGAGGATGTGCGCGGCCCCGTAGGCTTCCAGCGCCCACACCTCCATTTCGCCGAAGCGCTGCCCGCCGAACTGGGCTTTGCCGCCGAGCGGCTGCTGCGTGATGAGCGAATACGGCCCGATGGAGCGGGCGTGGATCTTGTCGTCCACCAGGTGGGAGAGCTTCATCATGTAGATGTAGCCGACCGTGACGGGCTGCTCGAACTTCGCCCCGGTCATCCCGTCGTAGAGGTCCGTCTTGCCGGAGAGCGGCAGGCCCGCCTGGGCGAGCTTATCCTTGATCTCCCGTTCGGTGGCGCCGTCGAAAACCGGCGAGGCAAAGTAGGTGTTGAGCGCCTTGGCGGCCCAGCCGAGGTGCGTTTCCAGAATCTGTCCCACGTTCATGCGCGAGGGGACGCCGAGCGGGTTGAGCACGATCTCGACGGGCGTGCCGTCGGGGAGGCTGGGCATGTCCTCGGCAGGCACAATGCGGGCGATCACTCCTTTGTTGCCGTGGCGCCCGGCCATCTTGTCGCCCACCGAGAGTTTGCGCTTCATGGCGACATAGACCTTCACCAGCTTGATCACGCCCGGCGGAAGCTCATCGCCTTTCTTGAGTTTCTCCTCTTTTTCCTTGGAGACCTTTTGCAGGACCTCGATCTGGCGCGAGGTCATCTCCTCGATCTCGTCAATCTGCTCGGCCAGGTGCGGGTCGCGTTTGGCGTCGAGCTTCAGGCGCTTCAAGTCGCGCGCCTTCAACTGCCGGATGACCTCCGGGGAGAGCTCGGTCCCCTTGGTGAGGAGCCGCTTGTTGGTCCGCTCATCGTGGAGGTCGGCCTGCAAGGTCTTGCCGCCGAGCAAGTCGTTCAGGCGCTTGATGCGCTCGTCGTCGAGCACGTTGATTTGATACTGGAGGTTCGTGCGCAGCCGGGCCACCTGCTCGCCCTCGATGGCCTTGGCCCGCTCGTCCTTCTCCTCGCTCTTGCGGGTGAAGATCTTCACGTCCACCACCGTGCCCTCGATCCCCGGAGGGCAGATCAGGGAAGCGTCCCGGACGTCGCCGGCTTTCTCGCCGAAGATGGCGCGCAGGAGCTTCTCTTCCGGCGTCAGTTGGGTCTCGCCTTTCGGCGTCACTTTGCCCACCAGAACGTCGCCGGCTTTCAGGGTCGCCCCGATACGGACGATGCCGCTCTCGTCGAGGTCGCGCAAGAAGGTCTCGCTGACGTTGGGGATGTCGCGGGTGATCTCCTCCGGCCCGAGCTTGGTGTCCCGGGATTCAATTTCAAGCTCCTCGATGTGGATCGAGGTGAAGTAATCGTCCTCGACCATCTTTTCGCTGACCAGGATGGCGTCCTCGAAGTTGTACCCGCGCCAGGGCAGGAACGCCACCAGGACGTTGCGTCCCAGGGCCAGCTCGCCGCCCTCGGTGCAGGGACCGTCGGCGAGCACATCCCCCTTCTTCACCGTGTCGCCTTCGCGGACGATGGGCCGCTGGTTGATGCAGGTGTTCTGGTTGGAGCGCTTGAATTTGGTGAGGCTGTAGACATCGGCGTGGATGCCGGCCGAGATGGTGCCGGGCTCGCCTTCGCCGGCCGCGCGCACGATGATGCGCTCGCTGTCCACGGTCTCCACGCGCCCGTCGCGGCGGCAGATCACGACCGCGCCGGAGTCGCGCGCGGTCACGCCCTCGATGCCGGTCCCCACCAGCGGGGCCTCGGCGCGCAACAGCGGAACCGACTGCCGCTGCATGTTCGATCCCATCAGGGCGCGGTTGGCGTCGTCGTTCTCGAGGAAGGGGATCAGCGACGCGGCCACGCTCACGAGCTGCTTCGGCGAGACGTCAATGTAATTAATCTCGTCGCGGTGCTTCAGGACGAAGTTGCCGGCCTGCCGCGCGCTGACCAGATCGGGGACGATCCGGCCCCGCTCGTCCAGTTCCACGTTGGCCTGGGCGATCACCCACTTGTCCTCTTCCCAGGCGGAGAGATAGAAGCAGTACGGCTCGGTCTCGGCGAGGCGTTTCTTGCGGCCTTTCAGCTCGGCGTTGACCTTTTCCGCCTCGGATTTTTCCACGATGTCGCCGGGCTTCAACTCGCTGTCGCCGGCGTGGGTGAGTTTCACAAAGTCCACCACGCGGCCCTTGACCACCTTGCGGTAGGGGCTTTCGATAAACCCGAACTCGTTGATGCGCGCGTAGCAGGAGAGCGAGGAGATCAGTCCGATGTTGGGGCCTTCGGGGGTCTCGATCGGGCAGATGCGTCCGTAGTGCGTGGGATGCACGTCGCGCACCTCGAATCCGGCGCGCTCGCGGCTCAAGCCGCCCGGCCCCAGGGCCGAAAGCCGCCGCTTGTGCGTGATCTCCGAGAGCGGGTTGGTCTGGTCCATGAACTGGGAGAGCTGGCTGGAGCCGAAGAATTCCCGGATCGCCGCCATGGCGGGCTTGGCGTTGACCAGGTCGTGCGGCATCGCCGCGGACATCTCCTGATAAACCGACATCTTTTCCTTGATGGCCCGCTCCATGCGCACCAGGCCGATGCGGAACTGGTTTTCGAGCAGCTCCCCGACCGCGCGGACGCGGCGGTTGCCGAGGTGGTCAATGTCATCGGTCGAGCCGATGTTGCGCTGCAGCTGGAACAGGTACTGGAGCACCGCGCTGAAGTCGTCGAGGTCGAGCGTGCGCTTTTCGAGCGGCGCCTCCTGTGCGAGCTTGATGTTGGATTTCAGCCGGCCCACCCGCGAGAAATCGTACTTGCGCGGGTCGCGGAACATCCCGTCAAACAGAGCCACGGCCGTGTCGAGCGTGGGGGGATCGCCGGGACGCAGCTTGCGGTAGATTTCAATCAGCGCTTCTTCGGGCGTCTTGAGGCTGTCCTTCTTCAAGGTCTGGGTCAGCACGATGCCGGCGTCTTCGCGCTCGGGGAAGAAGATGCGAACCTGCGGAATCCCCGCCGCCTGGAAGGCGTTCAGCGTCTGCGGCGCGAGCGCGCCGTTGGCCTCGGCCAGAACCTCGCCGGTCTTGTTGTCCACCACGTCGGCGAGCAGGCAGGCTCCTTCCAATTCTTCGGGCAAAATCTCGATCGTCTCGACGCGGGCTTTCTTGATGGTTTCCAGGATCGCGGGCGTGATCCGCCGCCCGGCGTGGACCAGCTCCTCCTTGGTCCGCGGATGCAGGACGTGATGGGTGAGTTTCTGTCCGAGCAGGCCTTCGGAGAGTTCCAAGAAGAGCCGCTTTTCCTGAAGGAGGAGGGTCTCCCCTTTGTAGAATTTCTGGAGAATCTCCGCGTCGCTCTTGAGGCCGAGCGAGCGCAGGAAGACGGTGCCGAGAAACTTCCGTTTGCGGTCAATGCGGACGTAGAGAAGGTTCTTGGAGTCGAATTCGAACTCGACCCAGGAACCGCGGTACGGGATGATCTTCCCCAAAAAGTAGGTGCGCTGGTTGGCCGTCTCAAAAAAGACCCCGGGCGAGCGGTGGAGCTGACTGACGATGACCCGCTCGGTCCCGTTGATGATGAAGGTTCCGTTCTCGGTCATCAGCGGAATCTCGCCGAAGAACACCTCCTGCTCCTTGATGTCGCGGATGATCTTGGTCCCGGTCTCGGGGTCTTTCTCGTAAATGGTGAGCCGGATGGTTACTTTGAGCGGGGCGGCGTAGGTCATGCCGCGTTCCTGGCACTCCACGACGTCGTACTTCAACTGCAAATCCACCGGATCGCCGCACTTGTCGCAGAAGGTGACCCGGTTGCGGTTGGGAGCGCCGCACTTGCCGCAGAGGATTTCCCCGCCCACGTTGTAGGGGCTGGTGATGACGCTGGCGCCGCACTTCCAGCAGGTGGTGCGCAGGTGGTGCAACCCTTTCAGGTTTTCGCACTTACACTCCCAGTTGCCGATCGAATAGTCCACGAAATCGAGCTGGGAAACCCCGCGGAAGTCGGTGATCGGGAAGACGGAGTTGAAGACGGCCTGGAGGCCGTAATCCTCCCGCTCCTGCGGCAACAGATGCATCTGGAGAAAGCGGTGATAGGACTGCTTCTGCACCTCGATCAGGTTCGGGATGGGAAGCTCCGTGCGAATCTTGGAGAAATCAACTCGCTCCCGGTTTTTTCCGTTCACTGGTTGTCCCATACATGCTCCTGTCTGACTCCGATGAAGGTAGCCACGGCATGCTATTTATGCCGTGGGCACGTTCCGGGTTCGTTCCGGGAAAAACCCACGGCATCCCGGCTGGCCGGGACCGTGGCTACCACTCCGGTTCAATTCCTCTGTCCGAATGCAGAACTTCGGGCTGCGGACACGCTTCCCTGCCATTCCGGAACCCGTTGGCGCCGGAAGGAAGGGATCGGTTGTGCGCCTGCCGGGAGATGCCGGCTCGGATTGAAGGCGTTGCCTACCGGCCTCATGCTCCTCCGCCTCCCTGCCGGTTCCGGAGTTCGGTTGGACCGGAGGAAGCGAAACGATGCGTGCCTTGTGGCGTCCCCGTAAAAACGAGTCTGTTTGAATGCAACGCTACCGAATCTCGACGGTCGCGCCCGCGTCCGTGAACTTCTTCTTGAGCGTCGCGGCTTCTTCCTTGGAGACGGCTTCTTTGACGGCTTTGGGGGCGCCGTCCACCAGGTCCTTGGCTTCTTTGAGTCCGAGGTTGGTGACTTCGCGGACCGTCTTGATGACGTTGATCTTGTTGCCGCCCACGGCGGTTAGGATGACGCTGAACTCGGTTTGCTCTTCCACGGGAGCCGCCGCCGCGCCGCCGCCGGCCGCCGCCCCGGCCATCATCATGGGAGCTGCGGCGCTCACTCCGAAGGCCGCCTCCATTTCCTTGACCAGTTGCGATGCTTCGAGCAGCGTCAACCCTTTGATTTCTTCTAGAATACTTGCCACCTTGTCCGACATGATCGTTTTACTCCTCTTGTGCGGCGGCCTCCGGAGCCGGTGCCGCCGTCCCTGGGTTCTCTGTTGGGTTTATTTGCTGAAACTTGTTCTCCTTCACAGCCTGATCGAGCACCGAGGCCAGGCTGCGGATCACCGATTGCATCGCTCCGGCAATCCCCCGCGCCGGCGCGCTGACCAGATACATGACCTTGGCGAGCAATTCCTCTTTGCCGGGCAGCAGCGCCAGCTCGGCAATTTCGGCGAGCGAGACCACGCGGCCTTCCACCCAGCCCGCCCGAAACGTGAAGTGGGGATTCTCTTTGGCATAGGCGGAAAGGACTTTGGCCAGGGCCACCGGGCTTGCCTCGGTCAGGGCCAGCGCCGTGGGACCGGCCAGCGAGCGAAACACGGATTCCGCCGGGGTCCCTTTGGCCCCCATCTCCGCGAGCGTGTTCTTGATGACCCGGTAGCGGCCCCCGGCCGCCTTGACCTGCCGGCGCAGCGCCCAGTCCTCGGCCACCGAAATCTTCTGGAAATTGACCAGGAACAGGCTGTTGACTTTCGCCAGATCGGACTTCAGTTGTTCCAATTCGTTGGCTTTCTTATCTTTGTTCACGGCTTCCTCCGCCGGGGGGCGCGCTCTC
>Ga0209343_10003160_pt1 | contig 20896 bp, 22 predicted proteins | sample RifCSPlowO2_02_FD_184026 | JGI IMG/M metagenome (GOLD analysis project Ga0209343, IMG submission 184026) | Groundwater microbial communities from Rifle, Colorado - Rifle CSP2_plank lowO2_0.2 (SPAdes) (version 2) | ecosystem: Environmental > Aquatic > Deep subsurface > Groundwater | place... | reverse complement strand
GCTCAACGGCTCGCCGGCGGCGCTGTTCAAGCTGTGCTGGGGTCCCATGGGGTCTCATGGAACCAGTTTAGCATATTCCTATTGCTTATGCAAATGTCAATAGTATGGTAAAGTCGCCTAAAAAAGAATTAAGCGATAAGCCGGTTTCTACGGATATTGGTATGGCCTTTCAGTATGTATTCGAAGAGTCAGAAAAGATTGTCCTGCCCAGAGATGTTTCTATAACTCATACCCCTGTTGTAGATATGTTTTCTACAGCAGGGGCTGTAATAGTGGAGGTTGAGCTGCCTGGGGTGCGGCAGGAAGAGGTGGAAATCTCTATTCTTCAGAATACGCTTACCATCCGAGGGGTTAAATACGAATGTTTTGAGGAAAAGAAGATAAACTTTGTTTGTATGGAAAGAAGTTTTGGAAGGGTATTTAGGGTAATAGATATTCCGTATACTGTTGATACATCAAGGATAAAGGCAGCTTACAAAAATGGATTATTAACAATTGAGTTGCCTAAGGTAGCAGAAAAACGTGGTGTTCCTAAAAAGGTTAATGTAGAATCCAGCGAATCATAATATTTTAATTATTAAGGAGGAAGCAGAGTGAGTGACGAGAAAGAAAAACTGGAGCAAGGTGAAGACCAGCTTGTAATTCCGGATGCACTTCCATTGTTGCCTATACGGGATATCGTGATTTTCCCATTTATGATAGTTCCACTTTTTGTTGGAAGGGAAAAATCAGTAAATGCTGTTGATATGGCCCTTACAAAAGAGCGCCTTGTTTTTCTTGCCACCCAGAAAGATATTGCAGACGAGGAGCCAAATCCGAAAGACCTCTATCAAATCGGCACTGTTGGAATGATTATGAGGATGTTGAAACTGCCTGATGGCCGCGTAAAGATACTCGTGCAGGGGCTTACAAGGGCTGCGATAAAACAGTATATGCTGGAGAAACCCACTTATGTGGTTTCTATTGAAAAGATTAAAGAAGCGCCAATACTCCAGCCGACCCTCGAAGTAGAGGCAATGATGCGGAATGTGAGGGAGCAGCTTGAGCAACTTTCCTCTCTTGGCAAGGTTATATCTCCAGAGATAATGATGATTATAGAAAGTATGAATGAGCCTGGCAGACTGGCAGATATTGTGGCTGCCAATCTTGGTTTAAAGGTCGAGGCTGCCCAGAATATCCTTGAGACAATGGAGCCGGTAAAGCGTCTGGAAAGGGTGAATGAGTATCTTGTAAAAGAGCTTCAGGTCTCTACTATGCAGGCAAAGATACAGTCGCAGGCAAAAGAGGAGATGGACAAGACCCAGCGTGAATATTTCTTGAGAGAGCAGATGAGGGCTATACGGAGCGAGCTTGGCGAGCTGGAAGAGGTAACTGAGGAGATTGATGAAATAAGGAAAAAAATAAAGAAGTCAAAGATGCCGGCAGAGGTTGAAAAAGAGGCATTGAAGCAGACTGACCGCCTTGAGTCAATGCATCCTGATGCGGCAGAGTCTGCAATCATAAGGACATATCTGGACTGGCTTGTTGACCTTCCGTGGAGCAAATCCACAAAAGATAACCTCGATATAAGGAAGGCAAAAAAGGTGCTTGATGAAGACCATTACAATCTCGAAAAGGTGAAGGAGCGGATACTTGAATATCTGGCTGTCAGAAAGCTTCATCAGAAAAGCAAAGGGCCCATACTATGTTTTGTTGGTCCGCCTGGCGTTGGCAAGACTTCACTTGGCAAATCAATTGCACGGGCAATGGGAAGAAAATTTGTGCGTATATCCCTTGGTGGAATAAAGGATGAGGCTGAGATTAGAGGGCACAGGAGGACATATGTTGGAGCGCTGCCCGGTAGAATTATACAGGGCATGAAACAGGCAGGCACAAATAATCCCGTATTTATGATGGATGAGATAGATAAGATAGGGACAGATTTTAGAGGCGACCCTTCTTCAGCGCTTCTGGAAGTGCTGGACCCTGAGCAGAATAATGCGTTTAGCGACCATTATCTGAATCTTCCATTTGATCTGTCAAAGGTTATGTTTATAACAACAGCGAATCTGCTTGACCCTATTCCTGAGGCGCTTAAAGACAGGATGGAGGTGCTGGAGCTTAGCGGGTATACTGAAGAGGAAAAGCTTGAGATTGCAAAAAAATATATAGTAGACAGGCAGCTTTCAGAGAATGGACTTAATAAAAAACTTATTCAGATAACTGACGAGGCAATAAAAAAGGTTATCACTCAGTATACAAAAGAGGCAGGGCTCAGAAATCTGGAAAGGGAAATAGCTTCTCTGTGCAGAAAGGTCGCAAGAAAGGTTGCAGAGGGAGAAAAGGGACTCGCTGTTATTGCACCTCATACAGTTGAAGAGTATCTTGGCGTGCCGAAGCACCTGCCTGAGACAGAACAGGAAGAGGATGAGGTTGGTGTAGCCACAGGTCTTGCGTGGACGCCTGTTGGCGGTGAGATACTTTATATAGAGGCGTCAATAATGAAAGGTAGGGGGAATCTCACGCTTACGGGTCATCTTGGTGAAGTGATGAAAGAATCGGCTCAGGCTGCATTAAGTTATGCGAGGAGCAGGGCAAAGGTGCTTGGTTTGGATGATGACTTTTATAAAGAACTGGATATACATATCCATGTGCCGGCAGGTGCTATTCCCAAAGATGGCCCTTCTGCAGGCGTTACTATGGCAACTGCGCTTATCTCAACGCTTACAAAAGTTCCGGCAAGAAAAGATGTGGCAATGACAGGAGAAATCACGCTCAGGGGAAGGGTGCTGCCTATTGGTGGCGTTAAGGAAAAGGCGCTGGCAGCCTTGAGGGCAAAGATTAAGACTATTATATTGCCGGATAGAAATAAAAAAGATATTGAAGAAATACCAAAGGACATACAGAAGAAGATGGATTTCGTTTTTGTAAAGCATATGGATGACGTGTTAAGGGTTGCATTAAAGAAAAAAGAGAAGATGGTCAAAAAAACGTTTCCCCCTATTAACAGGAGAAGCGTTGCGGCGGCGAGGTAAACCACCTCATCCCCACATATGGAAATAAAAGAACTTGGAGAGCTGGGCCTAATAAAAAAACTGACTAAACAGTTTACTGCCAGTCACCCAAGAGTCATAAAAGGCATTGGCGATGATGCATCAGTTACCGTACAGGATGAAACGAAATACCTCCTTTGCACCACAGATACGCTTGTTGAAGATATACATTTTTTCCTAAAATACACCCCCTCCTATACCCTTGGCAAAAAGGCTGTAAGCATATCCTTAAGCGATATCGCTGCTATGGGAGGGACTCCAACCTTCCTTCTCACCTCAATTATACTCCCTCCGTCAACTTCAACCGATTTTATCAATCTTCTTTACAAAGGGATAAAAGAAAGGGTTGATGAATTCAGTGTTGCGCTCATTGGTGGCAACACATCCTCATCTCCTGAGAAAGTGGTGATAACTTCAGTTGTGCTTGGCGAGGCTCCGAAGGAACAGGTCGTATTTAGAAAAGGGGCTATGGTTGGGGACTTGATATTTGTAACCGGCCGTTTAGGCGATTCCAGCCTTGGATTAAAGATGTGGAAGGAGAAAGGCGATTCTGTTATCACAGATCCATTTTTAAAAGATGCAATGTTGGCGCACTTAGACCCATTCCCACGGGTGAAGGAAGGCAGGATTATTGCTGAAAGAAGGCTTGCAACCTCTATGATAGATATCAGCGACGGCCTTGTTGCTGACCTGCGGCATATAACTGAGGAGAGCATGGTTGGGGCAAGGATATGGCTAAAAAAAATACCTATATCGACAAGTCTCAAGAGATGGGTAATAGACCATCCACAAGAAATCATGTTAGCCTTAACTGGTGGCGAAGATTATGAACTCCTGTTCACTTCTTCTAAAGATAATGTTCCTCAAATAGAGGCTATTGCCAAAGAACTTGGTTTGCCCATTACTCAGATTGGTGAGATAGCAGCAAAGCAATCTGGAATAAGCGTATTGGATGAAAATGGTAAAGTAATTCCTTTAAAGGTTGAAGGATTTGAGCATTTCAAATAGCAAGCGCCTATAGCACATACCTGCAAACTGCCCTAAACCCCCACACCAAAATTTTTCTCATGGGGGGTTATTATCTTCCTGTCAAAACATATCCTTGACCATGAATATATTTGCTGGTAAAATGCAAAAAAATTTGGAGGATTAATATTACGGTGAACAAATGAAAAAGCGTTGGATAGTAAGCCCCCAAGATATAAAGCTTCAGGGACTTTTGTGCAGCGAGCTTAAGATATCTCCCCTTGCAGCGCAGCTTCTGATAAATAGAGGCCTCCGATGTCCGTCGGAGGCCTTTTCTTTTCTCTCTCCGTCGCTCAGGAATCTGCATGACCCCTTTAAGATGAAAGGAATGGATAAGGCGGTCGAGAGGATTCTGAAGGCAATTAAGGGGAGAGAAAAGATAACAATCTATGGCGATTATGATGTAGATGGCACATCAGCTACAGCGCTGCTTTATCTTTTCTTAAGAAAGGCTATGGGTTTTGGACAAGAGGCTATAGGTAATAGCTATAGTTTATTGCCTATTGCCCATCGTCTCAATTACTATATACCTGAACGATTGAAAGAAGGCTATGGCCTTAATAATCAGGCTGTAAAACGTTTGGCTGATTCTGGCACAAACCTTATCGTTACAACTGACTGCGGTATTGCCAATTACGACGAGGTATGTTTTGCCAATAGTATTGGTCTCGATGTCATTGTTACAGACCATCACGAATCTCCTGCAAAACTTCCTCCTGCATATGCCATATTAAATCCCAAACAGCCTGACTGCGCTTTTCCCTTCAAGGAGCTTGCCGGCGTTGGGGTCATGTTTAATCTTATAATAGCCTTGAGGGCAAGATTAAAGGAGCGCGGAGTCTTTGCTGAGGATGCGCCTAACCTCAGGAGCTATACAGATATTGTAGCTTTAGGAACTATTGCCGATATGGTGCCGCTGATTGATGAAAATAGGATATTAGTCAAATATGGGTTGGATGAGCTCACTTCAGGAAAGAGAGCCGGGATAAAGGCCCTCAAAGAGGTGAGCGGCTTGGGGACAGATTTGAAATCTGTCCCCATAAAGGCAGGTTCTGTGGGGTTTCAGCTTGCTCCACGGATAAATGCGGCAGGGAGATTGGCTAATGCGAACATCGGCGTTCAACTGCTCATTACAGAAGATGACAGAGAGGCAATGGAGATTGCGCGGGAGCTCGACAGGGAAAATATGGACAGGCAAAGATTGGAAAGGGATATATTACTCGATGCAGTGCAGACGGTAGACGATTCTGTCTTTGAGATTTGTGGGAAGAAAGGCATTGTGCTTGCAAAGAAAGACTGGCATCCGGGTGTTATCGGGATTGTGGCTTCAAGGCTTGTAGAACGTTATTACAAACCAGCGGTAGTGATATCATTAAGCGATGGTGTTGGCAAGGGTTCGGCAAGGGGCATAAAGAGATTTCATATCCTTGATGGTTTAAAGAGATGTGAGGCCTTTTTAGAAAAATATGGCGGTCATAAGATGGCTGCTGGTTTTACAATTCGCGAAGAAAATATCCCATCGTTTAAAAAGGCATTCTATTCAATGGTTGAGAAAGAGTTAAGTTCTGAAGACCTTACCCCTGAGGTGTCTCTGGATTCATATATTGCGCTCAGTGAATTGAGTGAGCAGATTATCCAGGAGATGGATAGCCTTGCGCCTTTTGGATTGGCAAATCCAGAACCGCTTTTAGGCGCAAAAAATGCCAATATTGTTCAGAATGAAGTGGTTGGGAATAGGCATCTTAAGCTTAAGATAAAGCAGACAAGTGGACAATGGACAATGGACAATAGATTGTGGGAAGGAATTGCATATGGTATGGGTGAGATATATCCACTGAAAAAAGACGACTATGATATTGCCTTCATTCCTTATATTGATACGTGGAATGGAAATAAAAGTTTAAAGCTCAAGATAAAAGAGATACGCGCAAGAGGTAATGGACTATAGGCTATAACAATATGAATTTTCCCATTGCCCATAGCCTCGTGTCTATTGCCTGTATCTTTAAAATCCTTGACATAAAGCAAAAAAGAAAATATATTTTGTGTTCTCATTTGTAAAAAACCGGAGGTAATATATTTGTGGCAAAAAAAAGATTTTTAAAAAGACCTGTTAAGCCTGTTGAAATTACTCCGGGCGCTGAGGTAAGTGAATTGTTAGATAGAATGGCTGATACCGCATTTCAGGGGAAAAATCTGGCTGTTGTTGTAGATGCGTGGGAGCAGATGCTTAGAGATAATGTTACAATATTTTTTGGTCTTGCCGGCGCTATGATTCCTGCAGGCATGAGGAGGGTGATTGTATATTTAATCAAAAACAGACTTATTGACTGCCTTGTTTCTACTGGCGCAAATCTGTTCCATGATATACACGAAACGCTCGGCAGATATCATTGGCAGGGTTCTGCGATGGCAAATGATGAAGAACTTAGAGATGAAGGCATAGACAGGATATACGATGTATTTGCTATTGAGCGAGAGTTTGAGCATGCAGACGTGTATTGCTACAAATTTTCAAAGATGCTTGAAAGAAGACCATATACAACCAGGGAATTTTTATATCTCTTAGGCAAACAACTTTCTAAGGGGGCAAGAGAAGATGGCATACTCACAGCTGCCTATAAGGCAAATATACCGGTGTACTGCCCTGCAATAGGCGATTCATCCATTGGCATTGGGCTTGCTATAAAACCAGAGGAAGATAATTTTATTTTTGATGTAATAGGCGATGTAAAGGAAACTGCGTTAATAGCTGCAAATGCAAACAAGACAGGTGTTATCTATATTGGCGGCGGGACGCCAAAGAATTTTATCCAGCAAACGTCGGTTACTGCTGCGGTTATGGGCAAGGATGTGTCAGGTCATGAATATGCGGTTCAGATTACTACAGATGCGCCTCACTGGGGAGGGCTTTCAGGATGCACCTTTGAAGAGGCGCAGTCCTGGGGAAAGATTGCCAAGAAGGCAAAGATGGTTACTGTGCACTGCGATTCTACAATTGCGCTTCCGATTATTGTCACAGCCCTGGCAAAGAAGGTTAAAGGGCTTAAGAGAAAACCCAAATGTCAAAGCTCAAAAAAATAGGCCTTATATGACTTATAAGACCTATTGATTTTAAACTTTGAACTTTATAGTTCAAAAGGAAAAGCCAAAGAGAAAGGAGAATAAAGAGATGTTACTTGTCCCTAAGCGGGTATTTTTTACGAAAGGAGTCGGAACTCATAAAGAGGAGTTGCATTCATTTGAGCTGGCGCTGCGGGATGCTGGTATAGAAAAATTCAATCTCGTGACAGTATCCAGCATATTTCCGCCGGCTTGTAAGATAGTAAGCAGGACGCAGGGATTAAAGCTGCTGTCGCCAGGACAGATTGTTTTTTGCGTTATGAGCAGATGCTGTTCAAATGAGCCGAGACGTTTAATGGCGTCTTCGGTGGGATGCGCAATACCTATGGACAGGAGACAGTATGGATATCTGAGCGAACACCATGCATTCGGGCAGACAGATAAAGTTGCTGGCGACTACGCAGAGGACCTTGCTGCAGCTATGCTTGCATCTACATTAGGCATTGAACTGGATGAGAATCTTGGGTGGGATGAGAAAAAGGAGATTTACAGAATAAGCGATAAGATAGTTAAAACCACTAATATTACTCAATCCGCCATTGTTAGAGGGGATGGAAAGTATACGACTGTCCTTGCTGCCGCTGTCTTGATACCATAAGAGCAAGAACAGGATTTCCTTAAACCTTTATTGTTGTATCCCTTTAATCTATAGCCCTTTTTGGGGGATAGCTTGGCTAATATCGTAGATTTGGGATTAGTATGGGAGTGGCAGTACGACCAAAATTTTATCTATGGTCTTGATAAGGTATGCCAAGAAAAGGGGCTTAAAAGCTATATAATATATCCGGCCAATCTTGAGGAAACCATATCAATGATGGCCAGAGGCGAACTCGTACTAAGGGTTCTTCTCGACAGGGCATCTGATGTAATTCCAAGATTCCATGACCTTATTCATCTTGCGCAGAAGGGTTCATTCTTCTGGATGATAAATGAGCCGCATTTGCTCCCCCGTGCGATTGATAAGGCTACCATGCATCTGGAATTTCTATCTGCAGGCATTAATGTTCCGTATACAATAATCTTATCTTCCTGGCAGAAAAGTCCGCAAGTAGACCTTTCTAAAGTGAAAAGACTTGGCAAGCCATTTATTATAAAACCTGCCTGCGGCGGGGGCGGCATAGGTGTGGTTACTAATGCCAGGAGCATTGAGCAAATTATAAAGGCGCGGACAGAGATTTCTCACGATAAATATCTGCTTCAGGAAAATATAATTCCGGTTATCTTAGGGAAGAAAAAGAGGGCATGGTTCAGGGTTTTTTATGTTGGCGGCGCTGCGATCCCCTGTTGGTGGGATGATGTAACGCATATATACGATGAGTTGAGCCTTTCGGAGATAAAAAAGTACAGCCTCACGGAGACGAGTGATATTGCAAATAAGATATATGAAATATGTAAACTTGATTTCTTTTCTACTGAAATTGCCATGACAGATGGGAAAAAATTTATTGTGGTGGATTATGTCAATGATATGTGTGATATGAGAAGAAAATCACAGTATCATGACGGCGTGCCTGATAGCGTAGTAGATGAAGTAATTGAAAGACTGGTAAACTATGTAGAAAGACGACTACGAGATAACACGGCTACTAAAAGCGAGGTTAAGGTAAGGATAAAAGAACTTGGCAGTAGCCAAAATCTAAAGCTGAGGCATAGCAATATATGAGAGTTGGTGTTACATATAATATAAAGAAACAGAGGACAGAGGACAGAGGGCAGAAGCCGGAAGAAGGTCGCCCTCCAGATTTCTTTGCAGAGTGGGATGATGAGGATACTATAGAGGCAATACAGGCTGCCCTATCAAAGAGACATGATGTTGTAATGATAGAGGCCAATGAGGATGCATATGTTAAACTAAGAAACAAGAGACCTGATATTGTTTTTAATATTGCAGAGGGTTTGTGGGGGCAGGGTAGAGAATCGCAGATACCAGCCATGTTGGATATGCTCAGGATACCTTATACCGGCTCAGGGCCATTAACGTTGGCTATATGCTTAGATAAGGCAAGGGCAAAGGAGATTCTGTCATATTATGGCATTCCAACTCCGCGATTTTCGATTTACGATTTACGAATTACGAATTTAAAAACCGACAATCGTCAATCATCAATCGCCAATCGTAAATCCCTTTCCTTCCCCCTCATTGTAAAGCCTCTATATGAAGGTTCGAGTAAAGGTATAAGGAATAATTCGGTTGTGAATAATGAGGCAGAGCTTCAAAACAGGGTGGAGTGGCTAATAAAAGAATATAAACAGCCAGCCATAGTGGAAGAGTTTTTGGATGGTAGAGAGTTTACTGTTGCCATGATTGGCAATGGGAGTGCTTTGATGGCGCTTCCTATTGTAGAGATAAATTATTCAAGTCTTCCCGCAGGTGTGACGCCAATTTATTCTTACGAGGCAAAATGGATATGGGATACGCCTGATAATCCCCTTGAGATATTTAAATGCCCGGCGGATATTGACAGTAGGCTTAAAAAAGATATAGAAACTATTTGTATAAATGCCTTTAATACCCTTGATATAAAAGATTGGTGCAGGATAGACATAAGGCTTGATTCTCATGGAAAACCTTATATACTGGAGCTTAATCCGTTGCCAGGTATTCTTCCTGACCCAAAGAGCAATTCGTGTTTTCCAAAGGCAGCAAGGGCTGCCGGGATGGATTACGACGAGCTTATAAATACTGTTTTAGATACAGCGTGTAAAAGATACGGGATTCAATATGGGGCCAAAAAAAATTATAATCATTTATAATGATGACCCTGAGATTGTGTTGTATGAAGGCGGCAGCCCTGTGCCACATATAGGGGTAATAGATACAGCCTTGACCGTAGAAAAGGCCATGCGCGCAAAAGGGTTCTCTACTACCCTTATTCCTTTGAACTATGACGCATGGGAGTTTGTTGAAGCCATTAAAAAGGCAGATGCTGATATAATTTTCAATCTCTGTGAAGGCGCGATGGGAGAAAGTACGTTTGAGATGAATGTGGCTGCTATGCTTGAACTATTCGGTTTTAAGCTCACTGGCTCAGGTCCTTTTACGCTGTCCCTTGCGTTGAACAAAGGCAGGACTAAGGATATCCTTATTGCAAATGATATCCCTACTGCGCCATATCTGATTTTGAATGAGGTTCCTTCAAGATTGTCAAAAGACCTGAGGTTTCCACTGATTGTGAAGCCTGTGCACGAAGATGCAAGTATTGGCATTGATGAAGAGGCGGTTGTAAAGAATATGTCTGGGCTGAGAAAGAGGATTGACTATGTTTTAAAAAAATATAAACAGCCTGCAATTGTAGAAGAATATATAGACGGAAGGGAGTTTAATATAGCAATTATGGGGAATTGCAGGCCAATGGCATTGCCTGTATCTGAGATAGATTTTTCCCAGCTTTCTGGAAGCAATCCAAAGATTTGCACCTATGAGGCAAAGTGGGCAACAGACAGCGCTGTTTATCTTAAGACTCCAGCGATTTGTCCCGCCAATATTTCAAAAGAACTTGAAAAAGAGCTTTGCAATATATCGTTGAATGCATATAATATTCTTGGCTGTCGGGATTATGCAAGGGTAGACATCAGAATGGGAGAGGATGGCATACCGAGGGTTCTTGAGGTAAATCCAAATCCAGATATATCGCCTGATGCAGGATTTGCAAGGAGTGCGGCAGTTGCGGGCTTTGATTATCCGCATCTCATATCTGAGATAATAAATATTGCTTACAGCAGATATAAGGTATAAGGGATTCGTAAAAATGGAAATCAGGATACGGGAGGCAGCTCAGAAGGACAAAGAGATAATTGAGTCAATTATAAAAAATAATGCCATTTTTACAGATGAAGAAAAATACTGCGCTGCTGAACTTCTGGATTTTTATCTCAGAGATATAACGAAAGACGAATATCTCTTCCTATGCGCAGTAGATGAATCTGATAAACCGCTTGGCTACATATGTTATGGTAAAACCCCTTTTGCCGAGGGTGTATATGATATATACTGGATAGTCATTGCGCCTGAATGGCAGGGCAAGAGGGTTGGCAAGATGCTTATAAGGCATGTGGAGAATATACTTAAAAATGGCGGCGTAAGGATGATTTTTGCAGAGACTTCTTCGCAGCCCAAATATGACAAGACGCGCCTGTTTTACGAGAAGGTGGAATTTGAGGAGGTTTCAAGGTTAAAGGATTTTTATAGGGTGGGCGATGATAAGGTCATATATGTTAAGAGAATTGGAGAATCGGAGAATTAGGAGCTTGTTGAAAAACTCAACAATCTCCGATTACACCCCGCTAAGCGGGGTTACACAGATAAAAGATTAGATTACACAGATTAAAACTCCTTGAAATTTCTGTAAATATCTGTGTAATCAAGGCAGTGGATGTCTTTATCAACAGCCTGCCAATTCACTAAACCAAAGGAGATTTTAGCTTGGAACTCGAAAGTATAAAAAAGATTTATGCAGGTTATTCAAAGGTATATGACGCTATATTCAAACGGTTTTTCTATCCAAGGATAAAACATGCGGTTCATTCAATGGGTATAGCGCCAGGGGATAAGATACTTGATGTGGGTGTCGGAACAGGGCTTTCTCTTCCGTTATTCCCGAAATATTGTAAGGTAACAGGAATTGACCTGTCATCGGCTATGCTCAAAAAGGCACGGCAAAAGGCTAAAAAGCTTCATCTTGACCATATAGAGCTTCTGGAAATGGATGCAATGAATCTGAATTTTCCTGATAATACATTTGATAAGGTATTCATTTCGCATGTTGTAAGCGTTGTTCCTGATCCATATAAGGTAATGTCAGAGGTTCGAAGGGTTTGCAAGAAAGGCGGACGCATAGCAATTGTGAACCATTTCAAGAGTAAAAATAAAGTGATGGCTGGCATGGAGAAGATATTTAATCCAGTAAGCAAGAAGATAGGCTGGCGCTCTGACCTTTGTCTGGATGAGTTTGTAAAAAAGGCGCATTTACACGTAGATAAAAAATATAAATTGAAAAAGATAGACCTCTGGCACGTAATATTTGCAACAAATCATAAATGATAGATATTGCGGAATATTGTGATGACCTTATCCAAAACCCCGTTAGAGCGCAACTGTTAATATTATAAAGGAGGCATGCCTTAATGGAAGATGCTTCTGCGGGGGTTAAAAATCTTAAAATCCTTCCCATGACCTTTGCTAGTCTTGAAGATGTGTTGACAATCGAAAGGCTTTCCTATTTATCGCCATGGTCAAGATCCCAATTTGAAAAAGAGCTTCAAAATCCATTATCCAACAAATTTATAGCAAAGATTCTGCATGGCAGAAGAGAAGTGGTTGCAGCTTTTGTAATTTATTGGATTGTGGGAGAAGATGCGCACATCCTTAATATTGCAGTACATCCTGATTTCCGCAGAAGAGGGATTGCAACGAACCTGCTATGTTTTACCCTGGACAATCTGGAGGAAAAGAGGGTGAAAAGGGTCTTTTTAGAAGTCAGGAGGTCAAATATTTCTGCCCAGAGGCTTTATCGGTGCTTTGGTTTTAGAGAGATAGGGGTAAGAGAGGGTTATTATGGCGATAATAATGAAGATGCTATTGTAATGGAATTGGATATGGAAAGAGCGGATTTTGATTATGGAGAGCAATAAGACAGTCGAAGTTTTATACAACAAACAGATTCTCCCAGCTTATTATAAACTTGGAATAGGCTGGAAAGGCTTGACAGATATTGAGCCAGGTCAGTTTGTCATGCTTAGGCTTACAGGGCGCATTGACCCATTATTGAGGCGGCCGTTTGGGGTTTATAAAATATTGGGTCAAGGGATAGAAATATTGTATAAAGTTGTTGGAAAAGGCACAAGACTAATGACAGGTTTAAGGCCCGGTGATATGGTAGATATCCTCGGTCCGCTGGGCAACAGTTTTCCTAACCCCATTTCATCCCCCTTTGCTAAAGAGGGACAGAGGGGAATGAAAATTATCATGGTCGCTGGTGGGATTGGTATTGTGCCGTTCTATTTATTAGGGGTCAAGGGTCAGTGGTCAGGGAGCAGGCAAGTGCTCTTGTTCGGGGGGATGGGCAAGGAAGACCTGCCGGGTCTTGAGGACTTTAAAAAACTGGGAATAAATATATTTATTTCCACGGAGGATGGGAGCGTTGGAAAAAAAGGGCTTGTGACAGACCTGTTGAAAAAAGAGCTTTCAAAAAAAGGGAACTATATTGTTTATGCTTGCGGGCCAAAGGGTATGCTAAAAGAGGTTGCAAGAATAGCTGACAAGGCAGGTGTGGCTTGCTATGTGTCTCTTGATCAAGTTATGGCATGTGGTATGGGTGCATGTCTTGGATGCGCAGTAAAAGTCAGGGAACGGAAAAATGTAGGGCAGGGTTTCAGCCCTGCAAACGTTTTTTACAAGATAGTCTGCAAAGACGGGCCTGTATTTGATGCAAAGGAGATAGATTGGGAAGCAATATAAAAAAGTCAGCAGTCAGGAGTCAGAAGTCAAAGACAACACCCCTTACCCCACCTTTACAAAAGGGGAGGGCAGGGGGGGGCGCACCTGACCTCTCAGTAAACATCGCCGGCATTAATCTTAAAAATCCTGTGATGACTGCTTCAGGAACCTTTGGCTATGGCGAGGAGTTCGCGCCATATCTGGATTTAAACAGACTCGGCGCTGTTGTTGTCAAAGGCTTATCGTTAAAACCACGACAGGGTAACCCTCCGCCAAGGATTGTAGAGACAGCAGCAGGCATGCTCAATTCTATTGGTTTGCAGAATGTTGGTGTAGAGCTATTTGTAGAAAAGAAGCTTCCCTTCCTTAAAAAATTTGACACAAAGGTCATTGTCAATTTCTTTGGCGATTCCATTGATGAATATTGTGAAGTGGCAAAGGTCTTGGATTCTGCTGAAGGCGTCGCAGGGCTCGAGATGAATATTTCCTGTCCGAATAAGCAGGAAGGTTGGCTTGAGTTTGGCACAAATCCTGCAATGACATTCAAGGTTGTAAGCGCAGTGAGAAAATCTACAAAACTTCCGCTCATAGTAAAGCTCTCTCCTAATGTTACAGACATAACAGCTATTGCGAAGGCAGCTAAAGATGCAGGCGCAGATGCCCTTTCTTTAATAAATACGCTGTCAGGAATGGCAGTGGATGCAAATACCAGAAGGCCAAAACTCGGCAACATCATAGGCGGGCTCTCAGGTCCGGCTATTAAGCCTGTTGCGCTTAAAATGGTCTGGCAGGTATTTAAGGCAGTGAAGCTGCCCTTAATAGGCATCGGCGGCATCATGACAGCAGAGGATGCAATAGAATTTATGCTTGTCGGCGCATCAGCAATTCAGGTAGGAACAGCGAATTTTGTTGAACCGCAGGCGAGTATAAAGATACTTGAGGGGATTGCAGATTACTTTAAAAAGAATAAGATTAAAAGCGTGAAAGAGTTGGTGGGGAGTTTACAGGTTTAATTTTATTACGACGATAGTCCCAAAAATAGGCATTGATTTTTGGGGAAACTGGCAAGTTGTCCCCGATTGAATCTATCGGGGACGGAGGCCATTTTTGCTATGAGCCCTCCCCCTTTATCCCCCTCATAGAGGCTGTGTCGCAATGCCCATTTTGTCATTGCGAGCGACCGCAGGGAGCGTGGCAATCTTTTTATTTTCAATATGTTATGAGATTGCTTCGGTCGCTTCGCTCCCTCGCAATGACATTGCGACACAGCCTCATAGAGGGGGACAGGGGGAGGATACGGTGAAGAGCAAAATGCGCCGACAACGAAGTATGGCAGGCAAATCGCCAGTTTGTAAAATAGCGAGGTTTTCAATCGCTATTTTACGGATAGTATAGGATATTGTAAGCTCATCTTATATGATATATAATACGCAACCATGTCATACGATTTATCTTTTATAAAAAGGATATTTAGCTCAAAGTATACCCTTTCACTTGTTATTCTGATGGCTTCTGTTGGTGTCTATCTGAATACCCTGCCTAATGATTTTATTTTTGATGATAAAGTCCAACTGTTGAGAAATCCCTGGATTAAGGATGTAAAATATATTCCGGATATATTCCTCTCTGATGTATGGGGGTTTGCAGGGTTCAAAGGGGCTTCAAACCATTACCGGCCTATGATGTATCTTCTCTATATGGCTGATTATCATATTTTTGGTTTTAAACCTTGGGGATTTCATCTAACAAATATAATCTTTCATGCTGGAGTTTCAGTCTTGGTTTTTTTTGTTGCAACTATTCTTCTTACTCAACAAATAGCCATAACATCCGGCTTTCCTGCCAGCGAGAGATTGGAATCTGAACAGGCTTTACCTAATTCCTCCACTCTGATGTTTGCCTTCATAGCAGCACTTTTGTTTGCCACCCACCCTATTCATACAGAGGTTGTGGCATGGATAGGCGCAATACCAGAACTGTTATTCACATTTTTTTATCTCATCTCTCTCTATTGGTATATAAAAGCTGATAAGCCATTGAGTATAGCACACCTCTTATCTGTGGCCTTCTTCTCCATTTCGACTCTTTGTAAGGAAACGACCCTTACACTTCCACTCATTTTGTTAGCCTATGACTATTCTTTTAGAAAGAATTTATTTCGCATTTCGTTGCAGAATTTGGCGCCCCTCATAAAGAGATATATGCCATACCTATTGGTTGCTGTTGCATACCTTATATTTAGAAATTATGCGATTGGAGGATTTGCCCCTGCTAAAGAGCATGCTAATTTAAGTGACTACCAGTATTTTATAAATATTTTCCCCCTTTTTGCGCAATATCTTGAAAAACTCTTCTTCCCAATAAACCTTAATGCCTTTTATACCTTTAATCCCATTTCATCTATTCTTGAATTGGAGGGTATATTGGCTCTTATTATTACTTTTTCATTTATAACTCTTGTTTATATGTTTAGAAGAAATAGGCTTATTTTTTTCTGTCTCCTGTGGATTACTATTCCTCTACTTCCTGTTTTATATATACCTGCCCTGACCAGCAATCCATTTACGGAGAGGTATCTTTATCTTCCATCTGTGGGGTTTGTAATTATGGCATCTTTCGCAGTAAATGCGACATACAAGATTAAGGTAATGGGACAAGCCGTTACCATTATGGTAATTCTGACGGTAACTGCTCTAACTGGACTGTATTCTGCAGGGACAATCAAAAGGAATTATGTCTGGAGAGATGAATTTACATTATGGACGGACACCGTAAAAAAATCGCCAGATAGCTATGCCCCTCATCTTGGTCTTGGCAAAATCTACTATGAGAAAGGTCTTATTGATAAAGCTGTAGAACATTTTGAGATAGCCCTCAGGCTAAGACCTAATTTCCCAGTAATTCACCGAGATCTTGGCACAGCCTACTTGACTAAGGGTTTTATTGATAAAGCTATAGAGCATTATCAGATTGCTGTGAGCCTAATGCCGAATTATCCAGATGCTCATAATGATCTGGGCAATGCCTACCGCGCCAAGGGTTTGCTTGATAAAGCCGTGCGACGGTATCAAACCGCATTAATGTTAAGACCAAATTTTCCAGAGGCACGCGATAATCTTCAGGAAATTCTTGAAAAAGAAGCCAATGAGAGAAAATAAACCCATATTGAATCTCCTTTAATTCTTATCAAGGGCTTATATTCAACAAATTTTTTATTTTGATAATGAATTCTTTAAGTATAATTATTCCAGCGTATAATGAAGAGAAAAGAATTGCTCCCACCATTACAAGGATAGTTAACTACCTATCTACCAAAGACTATCATGGTGAGATAATCCTTGTAGATGATGGATCTATAGACAAAACATCTGAGGTAGCAAGGAGGATTGTAAAAGATAACAGGTTAACAATCATTAAGAATCCGGTCAATCAGGGTAAAGGTTATTCAGTAAAGAAAGGCATACTGGCCTCGCATGGTGAGATAGTCCTTTTTTCAGACGCAGATCTTTCTACGCCAATTGAGGAGCTTGACAATATGATGCGGTGGATTGATAAAGGTTATGATATTGTAATAGGTTCAAGGGCATTGTCAGATTCTATTGTAGAAGTATCGCAGCCATGGTATAGAAAGATTATGGGAAAGATATTTAATTTCTTAATTAGAACCTTTATTTTAAAGGGATTTAGAGACACCCAATGCGGTTTTAAGTGCTTTAAAAGAGAAGCGGCAATGCAGATATTCCCCCTTCAGAAACTCTCTGGATTTGCTTTTGATGTAGAAATGCTTTATATTGCCAAAAAACTTGGTTTAAAGATAAGGGAACATCCTGTGAGATGGATAAACTCGCCTGATAGCAGAGTGGGTATTGTAAGCGGCTCAAGTTCTATGTTGATAGATGTGCTAAAGGTAAGATTCTATGACTGGAAAGGATATTATAAATAGTTTCTTATGACCTACCATTTTTCATATACTCTTCTACAACACTTTTCAAAATCTCTAATACCTCATCTTCTGTTGCAAATTCCTTGAGAACGTCAGCAAGTTTTGGGTGCCTGCCCAGTTTTCCTCTTGCCATCACCTTATATCCATTCTTCTCAATTACAATAGATTCAGTAGGGCAAACCTCAGCGCAGTCATCGCAATAGACGCATAAATTATAGTCAAATACAGGTTTTGCATCTATTATCTGGACAGCGCCTTCTTCTTTGCATATCTCAACGCACTTCATGCACTCAATGCACGGCTCATCAGTGGGTACTGGCTTTGCCTGTCCGCTTAAGCCAAAACTTTTAATCTGGGGCTGGGAGCAGGAATTCGGACAGCATGCAATTGCCATCTTGAATTTCATGTGGTAGAGGAGTTTTCCCTTAGCCTTTGCCTTAATATGTTCGCCAAGGCCGAGTTCATCAAGCAGGGCTTCTATCTTTGGGATAATATCTTTGGGATTTATTACAGCATGCGGACAGCCTGTGGTTCCTCCTCTGCAGACAGCTATATCATAAGGAGAAACAGCCTTTTCTTCCGGGCTGGGAGATGGGGCTATTTTGAGGGCCTCTTTTGGTTTCATATTTAAGTTCCCCCTCACCCTTCCCTCTCCCCTCAGGATTAAGGTGAGGGGTGGCTTTTACTCGCACATATTCAGCATACTTATCTTTGCTGCGACTGTTTGCGAAATCTTTATAAATGCCTCTGTCTGAGGTGAAGATGGCTCTGCAACAACTATTGGTTTGCCGCTGTCTCCACCTTCTCTTATCTTGGGGTCAATAGGGATCTGACCAAGGAGAGGGACATTGTATCTCTGGCTTGTCTTTTCTCCGCCGCCGTGGCTGAATATCTCTGTCTTTTCGCCGCAATGAGGGCACTGGAAATAGCTCATATTTTCTATAATGCCGAGTATAGGCACCTTTACTTCATGGAACATCTTTATTGCGCGTCTTGCATCAATTAAGGCAACATCCTGAGGTGTTGTAACAACAACTGCGCCAGTCAGCGGGATTGTCTGGACAAGGGTAAGCTGGGCATCTCCGGTGCCGGGTGGAAGGTCTATGACAAGATAATCAAGTTCTCCCCATGCAACGCCTGTCAGAAATTGTTTCACAATCTGCATGACCAGCGGGCCTCGCCAGATTAGGGGTGTTTCTTCATCAAGCATAAAACCTACGGACATCAGTTTTATACCATAGTTATTTAAAGGCAGTATCTTCTGGTCAGGTGTTGTCTCAAGCTGTTTATGGATACCCATCATCATGGGTATGCTCGGGCCGTAGATATCTGTATCCAGAAGGCCAACCTTTGCACCACTCTTTCCTAAAGCCAGGGCAAGGTTTACTGCAACCGTGGATTTTCCCACCCCGCCCTTGCCGCTTGCTACTGCTATGGTATTTTTCACCTTTGGTATGGGTTCCTTATCAGGAAGTTTCTTGGCTGCCGGGACCTCCGCGCTTGTTTCAACAATAACCTCTTTCACGTCGGGGATTGCTGAGACAGCGTTTCTGGAATTTTCTGTAAGCTCTTTCCTCAGAGGGCATGCGGGTGTGGTAAGGACAAGGCGGAATGTTACCTTTCCATCGTCAATCCGAATATCCCTTATCATATTCATGGCGACGAGGTCTTTGCCCAGCTCAGGGTCCATTACCTTGCTTAATGCCTCTAATACAGAGGCTTGTGTTAATTTATTTGCAGCAACTGCCATGAAACCTCCTTCATACAGTAAGCAGTATGCAGTAGGCAGTAAGCAGAAGACAAAAAAGTTTCATGCTTTTGCTGCTTACTCCTTACTGCCTACTCTTTGCTGTCTTTGTCATCCTGCATGGAAGGCTACAACCACCAGCCTTTCCTTTGCCTCAATTCCTCTTTCAATGCCGTGGGGCGCTATTACCACAGAGCCTGCCTTAACCTCTTTCTTTTCGGTGCCAACTGTAAAAATGGCGGTTCCCTCAAGCACATAAAAGATTCCCGTTCCGCTCGGATGTGCCGGGATGTTCTGTCCGGGCTCCATGCAAATCAGTGGAACCTTGAGTTTGGGCGATACATACAGGATTTGCGGCACAAAGCCTTCTTTATGGAATTTCTTTGATTTGTCAATATTAATTAGTTCCACCTGCCACCTCATTAAGCCTTTTCAGAAGCGCATCAAGGTTTGCCTTATCCCTTTTTGCAGCATCCTCAATGCTTACGGCTCCGCCGCAGCATGAGTCTATATGGAATTCATTGAATACGCCGATAGTTTTGGGATGCTGCTTGATTGCATCATTGACAATCATTGTCTTTGTAATCTTTTCTTTAATTGCCACCATAGTTTTTGCCTCTTTCTTATTTTTTCTAATCCCTAATTCCCCCTCACCTTAATCCTCTCCCCATAGGGGAGAGGGAAGGATGAGGAGTTACGGCTTTGGGCTTATCACCACCAAAACAACAAATCTTTCATCCTTCGCCTTAATGCCGTGCTGCTCATTCACCCTGCAAACTACCAGAGAGCCTTTATCTGCCTCTTTTTCTCCGTTGCCAGTAACAAAAACTCCTTTACCGTCTATTGCAAGCAGGGCTACTTCTGAGGCAACCGAGTGCGGGCCGACACCCTGGCCTGGTTCAAGGCAGAAGAGTACTGCCCTTGCCTTCTCAGAGTCATAGAGAATCTCTTTTTTAGGGCCCTCTTTGGAAAACGATATTTTATCTTTAAGTGTGATTGTATCCATACATCCCCTGTCTGATTGCCGGTTTTATTTTGCCACAGGCGGAGGTGTGGCAGCCTTTATTGTTTTGAGCATGTTTATGACAAATATGGCAGCTGCTATAGCCTCTACAATGGAGAATATGATAAGCATGGTTCTGTCTCCATGCCAGGTTCTTATAACCCAGCCCAGGGACATGCCTACCAGGCCGATGTTTGCGAGCCAGAACTGCCATTCTGCGAGCCTATCGCTGTAAAGAGGCCTTCCGCTGAACCTCGGCAGTATATGATATCCAACCCCGTATATCATCATTGAGATCCATCCCAGAAGGTTAAGATGGGCATGTATCGGCATGTATGGATATGCTGTGCCTGAGACTGCCATATGCAGACCCACTACAATAGCCAGAACAAAATATACCATTGCAGATTTGATAAACCATACTGTAATCTTACTCATTCAAAACCTCCTATTTAAGTTTGTGAGTTAAAGTGCTGTGGAGTAAAAACAAAAACAGTTAACTCCTTAACTCTTAAACTCCTTAACTCCCCAACCCTTCAACTTCTTTTAATATTGGTTTGCATGCGTCAACAGGGCAAACCTCAGC
>Ga0209343_10003157_pt1 | contig 20906 bp, 22 predicted proteins | sample RifCSPlowO2_02_FD_184026 | JGI IMG/M metagenome (GOLD analysis project Ga0209343, IMG submission 184026) | Groundwater microbial communities from Rifle, Colorado - Rifle CSP2_plank lowO2_0.2 (SPAdes) (version 2) | ecosystem: Environmental > Aquatic > Deep subsurface > Groundwater | place... | reverse complement strand
TAGCCCCGACAATCGTGCTGACAGTCGAACAGAAAAAGGAATTGACCAAGCTGTCGCGTTCGAACACAACGAGCGTGAGATTGGCACGGCGCGCCAAGATTGTTTTGTTGGCGTCGTCCGGTTACGACAACACGCAGATTGCCGAAGAGTTGGATGTTGGGCGTGTTCAAGTAGGACGCTGGCGCGAACGTTACGCCCGCGACGGTTTGGCCGGAATCGAGCAGGACTTGCCGCGTGGTGGACGTAAGCCCACGGTTGATGCGCAAGAGCTGGTGCGCTTAACCACGCAGACCTTGCCCGACCACGCCACCCACTGGAGCACGCGCACGATGGCAAAGACAGCTGATGTTGGTGCCACGACCGTGCGTAGGATATGGCAGGCGCACGGGTTGAAGCCGCACTTGATCGGGACTTTCAAGGTTTCGCGTGACCCGAAGTTTGTCGAGAAATTGGAGGATGTGGTGGGTTTGTATTTAAGTCCGCCAGAACATGCATTGGTGCTCTGCTGCGACGAGAAAAGCCAAGTTCAGGCACTCGACCGCACACAACCCGGACTACCTTTGAAGAAGGGGCGTGCAGCAACGATGACACATGACTACAAGCGCAACGGCACCACCACACTATTTGCCGCGCTCAATGTATTGGACGGAACAGTGATCGCCCAGTGCCAGCAGCGTCACCGCCATGACGAGTGGTTAAAGTTCCTGAAGAAAGTCGACCGCGAAACGCCCAAGGATAAAACGCTGCACCTGATCGCAGACAACTATGCCACGCACAAGCATCCCAACGTACAAGAGTGGCTGGAGAAGCATCCGCGCTTTAACATGCACTTCACGCCCACTTCGGCGTCGTGGCTGAATATGGTGGAACGATTCTTCCGCGACATCTCGGAAAATCGCCTTCGTCGCGGAGTATTCCGCAGCGTGCCTGAATTGGTTACGGCCATTGATGAATATGTCGCACATCACAACAGCAAACCCAAGCCGTTTATCTGGACTGCCAGTGCGCGTGACATCTTGCAAAAGGTCATTCGTGCCAACAGTCGCTTAAGTTCCAAACAGAATGGCGCACTACACTAGCATGTTATCTATAGGCCAGGCGTTCAAGAGGGCCAGTGTACTCAGCAATCAGAGAGTATAAAGGATCCGTCCCTCGATAAAAGGATTCCGAATCAACACCTTTTTCCGGAACCAATTTTGTCTGTTTTCGCACAGTAGAGATAGCCCCTTTTCCGACCTGGTATTTCCAACCCGGAAATCCAATTTGACCAACTTTCTCAAGCCTTGTTTTTGCTTTTCCAAACCCAAGCAGACCGCGACTCTTCTCAATGCGACAGACGTCAATGAAGTGTTTGTGTGGGTTGTCCAAGCAGAATCCGAATTCCTTCAGTCGAGATTCAAGCTCTCGGTACGTAATCGTGTAATTCCGTTTATCTAACACACGCGAGTTACGACGCAGATAATCTGCAATGAAAGATATTTCTGGATCATCTGTTTTTGATTCGAGTGATTGTAGTCGGCGATATTTTTTTAACTTGTCTTCAGCAATGTCGACGATGAAATCCTCCAAGTCTTTATGACCAACGGTAGGTGCCCTTCTTAATGTTTTGTTAAGGAAGTAAAGCAAAACAAGAAGCGCAGTTCTTTTGTTAGCATCATGAAATGGGTGGTCTTTTACTAGGCCAAATATCAGGGTTGCACATCTCTCAAACGGTGTACCCCATTTTTCCTTCCCTTCGAAGCCGGTAAACTGTCTATAAACGGCGGAATGTAGCAAGTTTGGATCCCTTGGACCGATGCCGCCAATGCCATAATCCTTCCCATAAAAGTAATCAACAATCAAAAAGTGCGCTCGGAGAACATCATGAATTCCAATATTATCGTTAGCTGTATACGGATCATGTTCGCCAAAGTGTTTATACCAGCGATCAAACTCAGACTTGACCCGTTGGTTCTCGATGAGAATTTCCATGACTGTGTTGTACGAGCTAACGAAGCTGTAGCATAGATGTTTTCATAATCGCATCGTGCCGTGAATCAAGTTGAATAGCAAACATATGTGACCGCTCCTGGCCGGAAGAGGAAGTCCGTTATCGACCCATCTCCAACGCTCAATAATTGAAGTATGGCAAGATAGCCCGTGAGCAACGGAGGTATCATATTTACCCCCGTTGCTTTGCTAACAATTACTAAACTTATTTCTTTTTCTTAACTACCTGCGTCAAAGCAGAAGCAGCGGCAGACTTGGCTTCAGCAGATGACTTTGGGTTACTAAGCACCTTGCCTGCATTGCTTGCGGCTTTTGCACCGGTTGTTTCATTGCGTTGCGATTGTTTCTTGGTCATGATATTGTTCCTTTTAGTTTGTGTTCTGAAAAATGTGTATACAAACCACCACGACCCATAACTAGTTGATCTTTCCACGGAGCGAGCTAGTAATGGGTCTTCTTTTTTGCATTATCCGGGCGGTAAGTCAGATAATGCCAAATCATCTTCTCATTTGATTTCTCCTCAAATAACGTAAAAACCACTATAGGTAGTGGTCGCCACCATGATTTTAACTAATTGTAGTGGGGTGAAAATTTTTAGCAAGGAATATTTAGGCGCAGAAAATTTGACTTGGGACATGAGACAAGTTACGCGACTTTTACGAACTAATGGGCCAGGTGTTTAAATCTTTACGGGTACGCCAATATCAAAAAAGGGAAAGTGTTATGCCAGTTACCTGATCTGTCCAAACAGGCGAACCATACCAAATACGAACGCTGAACGACTGGCAGTGGCACTTACCAGTCATCCCCACCTCGCAACTAAGTTGCCCATGTCCAAACTCTCGCAATTTACCTCCTCTGGACAATCGTAAAAAGTCACCCCAGTCAATTTCCACGCCCTTTCTTGGTATAAGAATGATGAAGCAAACCAACTCATCAACTGCCAAAAGAAAAGGAGACGTTTATGCACCCCGCTGTATTTCACATCGGTCGAGCCCTGTTAGTTGCTTTGGTCGGTGCCTTGGCCACAGTAATCGTTAATCGCTTCGACAGGATGAACCAAGACAAGAACGACTATCACGACCACCCTGGCTGGAACGACCACGAAGACTGGTAAAACCTAGCCTCACCCCGTTTAGCTTTAAGCAACCACCTACTCCCCAAACGAGATCCGTTTCTGGGGTTAATTATTTTCGGAAAGGAATAATCATGGCACACGAAGTACAAACAATGGCTTATGCCGCTAGTAATGGAGTACCTTGGCACGGACTAGGAGCAGCTTTGCCTAAGAACCAGCCAATCGAAGTCTGGCAAGAAAAGGCAGGAATGGATTTTGAAATCAAACAAACCGAAGTTTTATTCAACGCTCAAAACGGAGATGGAAATCTGCTTAACCTTCGCAGCAATCCAGAAGCAACGGTGCTGTATCGAAGTGACAGCTATGAAGCATTGTCGGTCGTATCCAAGCGTTACAAAGTGGTGCAACCTCGTGAAGTTTTAGAATTCTTTCGTGACCTCGTTTCAGCAGGAGGCATGGGACTTGAGACCGCAGGAGTGTTGCGTGGAGGTAAGAAGTTCTGGGCATTGGCTAAAACTGGGCAGTCAGTAATGCTGCCGGGCTTGGATAAAGTGAATGGCTATTTGCTGCTGGCCACTAGCTCAGATTCCAGTTTGGCAACATCCGCATTTTTCACAAGTATCCGTGTAGTTTGCAATAACACTTTGCAGATGGCTGTCGGTGAATCTAAGGGCACTGTTCGTGTCCCGCATAGCAGAGTATTCGACCCAGTAGCAGTTAAGCAGTCGTTGGGTCTGGGTATGACGGCATGGGATACGTTCATAGCTTCCATCAAAGCTATGGCAAACCGTCCAGTCAATAAGTTTGAAGCGATGTCATATCTGGTCAATGTGCTGGGTGATCCTACCATGCCTCTCAACGATCAGCCGAATCAGAAAAATATTCAGGCTGTTTATGGATTATTTTCTGGTGGCGGAAAGGGAAGTAATTTGCAATCTGCTAATGGTACAACCTGGGGATTGCTCAACTCAGTAACCGAGTTCATTGACCATGAACGCAGGGCTAGAAACCAGGACTATCGCTTGGATAGTGCGTGGTTTGGGGCCGGTGCAGTTATCAAGCAAAAGGCATTGGCACAAGCGACGTTATTGGCAGCGTAATTCTTATCCACAATATCTGTGGGCAACTCTGTGGATACACAACGTCACACGAAGTGTCTGTGCGACATGAAGGTAGGTTGAACAAATTGCAGGCAAAACAACAAGAGCTTTTGACGGCATTGCTGGGCTCAATAAATATGACAAAGCCGTAACACTGGTCTATGACCGCAACGATCACGCCTCATCGGGAATTTTCTCGGTGGGGCGTTTTCATTTCTAACAGGAGAAAAATCATGGTCTCAGCATTAGCAATAACAAACAGCAAACCACGACCGGCGTTGAAGCTGGTGAAAACCAACGACCTCAGCAGGGATGAATGGTTAGACGTACGGAAAACCGGCATTGGCAGTTCAGATGCAGCGGCATCGGTTGGGCTTAATCCATACCAATCCCAGCTGGAATTGTGGATGGAAAAAACAGGCCGAGGAGCAGCCTTGCCTCAGATTGATCCCAATGACGACAGCACTCCCATGTTTTGGGGCAGTCTTCTTGAATCATTCGTGGCGGCACATTACACCAAGAAGTCAGGCAACCGGGTCAGAAAAATCAATGCCGTTCTTCAGCACCCCGAACACGCCTGGATGTTGGCTAATATTGACCGGGAAGTTATTGGCGCACCTGATGTGCAAATCCTCGAATGCAAGACAGCCGGTATGAACGGAGCAAAGCTGTGGAAAGAAGGTGTGCCGGAATACGTTCAGTTACAAGTTCAGCACCAACTTGGCGTGACCGGAAAGCATACAGCAGATGTGGCTGTGCTTGTCTGTGGCAATGAGTATCGGAGCTATAGGATTAAGCGTGACGATGGACTTATAGCCAGATTGATCCAACTGGAAGCCAAGTTCTGGGATTACGTCATCCGGGACATTCCGCCTCCACCCGATGGTAGTGAATCGGCAGCGATGGCTTTGCAGGCGCTCTATCCCAACGATAACGGTGAGGTGGTGGATTTCAGCGAGGACACCGGCATGAATAAGTTGTTTTCGGACTACTGGGCATTCCGTCAGCAAAGGGAATTTGCCGAAGCACAGGAAGGTCTGTTCAAACAGAAGTTGCAGGAGAGTCTGGGATTTGCAAGTGGTGCCGTGTTTGGTGATGCCAAAATCAGCTGGCGGAAATCGAAGGACTCCACGGAAACTGACTACAAAAAACTGGCCGCAGAAAATCCTGAACTGGTTGCACGGTACGAAATCAGCAAGCCTGGTTCTCGCAGATTTCTCGTACAGGTGGGCAAATCATGAAAACTCAACTAATCACGGCAGCATTTTTCATGGAGGGGTTACACGACGCAAAACATGGAGGCTATGACGCACTCATTCCAGCATGGGGCAAAGGCTGTATTGAAATGGTGGACGCATTGGTGAGCTATGTGCCTTTCACCATCAAGCTTTGCGAAGCCGCAGCAATAGCCAGTGATGGCAATTATCCCGGCGTTTTCGATTACGAGGTCAGTAGCCCGTTTGGCAAATGGTTTGGGGAATACATTCTGGAACATGGTGATGAACCGCCTCAAGCCGAAGCGAAATTATGGCTGGTGAAAGAAGTGACCGCATTCTTCACGCAAGGCTCAACCGAAGAACACGCCAAGGCCGTGAGAGAGGCCATCAGGGTTATAGCAGGTAGTCAGTAGCAAACCCGTAAACGCAGCAGTAGTTCAACGCCCTCGTTAAGAATTTTAACGGGGGCTTTTTGTTGTCTGAATTTTGAAAAGGAGTGGTGCCATGATTAAAGGTCTTGCAATAACGCCGCCTGTCATTGGAAGAATTTCCATTGGGAAAGTGGTGGAGAAAAACGGAAAACGTTTGCCGGAAAAGGACGACTGCTTCACGATAACAACCCAAGTTCAAAACAAGGACGGCTGGTTGCTTCATCCGCTTCACTCAAAGCTTACCGAGGGTTCAGCCAACTCTAAAATCAGAGCCATACCAGTGAAGGTTCTGTTCAACAGCAGTGACCTGAATCTTCGGGCTGAGTACAGCTTGTTTGACCGGACAACGGGCAGGCCAGTGTGTGTAGGCAATGGCGAGACCGCTAAGCGGGTTGGTGCCGAGGGTATTACCGAAGTCACTTGCCCCTCCCCTGACGGCTGCGAGTTTGCCAAGTCGGGTGGATGTAAACCTTATGGCAGACTCAACGTATCTATTGAAGGCCAGGACGAAGAACTGTCTTCGTTCGTCTTCCGAACCACGGGCTTTAATTCCATACGCACGTTAACTGCAAGGCTTCAGTATTTCGAGGCTGTGAGTGGCGGAAACACTCGCTATTTGCCATTGCAACTAAAGCTCCGGGCGAAGTCTACTACGCAGTCGCATCGTGCCCCTGTCTACTACGTGGATCTGTGTTTAAGGGACGGCATCACACTTGAAGAAGCGGTCACTCAGGCGGTCGCTGAGGCTGCCAAAAACGAACAGGCTGGTGTTGGTATCAAGGCACTGGAACAAGTGGCTAGAACGGGCCTCAGTAACGGTGCATTTGAGGATAGTGAAGAGGAGGCTCCTGCTATTGTCGAGGAGTTTTATTCTGAGGCCGGAACAGATGCCGTGACAGGTCAAACGGGAGTGGTTGTGCCAATACCGACCAAGCTCACGAACAAGTTGGCTGGGGCTAATCACTGATTTATCCATGTAGTTTGTAGAGCCCCCAAGCTTTCCATCCAGTAGTTCAAACCCAAACCGAACGAATTCAATCTGTGGCTATTGCTACGGCGTGAATTCGTTCGTCTATTGAAAGGCGTAAATCATGAATAAGGGATATCAACATGAGCCAACAGACGTCAACACCGCAACAATTTGTTTCCCACTGGGTCAGCTTGTAGCAACGCCAGGTGCATTGGATTTATTAGAGCGCACTGGGGAAAACGCATTCGAGCTTTTGCAGCGCCATCAGTGCGGGGATTGGGGGGAAGTTTCTCCCGACGACGCTATTGAAAATGAAAATTCAATCATGAACGGGTGCCGGATTTTGTCCCGATACGAGCTTGGTGATGAGCGCATTTGGATTATCACTGAAGCGGATAGGAGTGCAACAACTCTGCTTCTGCCCGAGGAGTATTGAATAGCCAGGCGTTGAAGCATCAATCCCAGTAGGGCGTACTTGACCCAAAACATACTTAATTCAGGAGAACAAAATGAAAATTACGATCAACACAAACGTATTCACGGCAGCGTCCCTCTTTCGTGGAATTGATGACATTCGCTATTACTTGAACGGACTACTTCTCGAAACCGGTGCCAATGGTGCTCGGTTGATTGGTTGTGACGGTCATCAACTGTCAGTGGCAAAAATTGAAGGAGAATTTCCACAGTCTTCAATCATTATTCCAGGCAATCTTGTCGCCGCCGTTAAATCGAAAGCAAAGGGGCCGCAGTTCGTGACACTGGAGTTCCTTGAAGGCCACCAGCAGTTTCAGGATCAAGGCAATGCAAAAGGCGTATTCGTCCCTCGTGACATTATTCTGACGTTTGGAGAAATCACCACGACCGCAAAAGAAATTGACGGCAAATATCCAGATTACCGACGTGTAGTCCCCGCTGAAGTAGATGGTGTGACAGCTCAGTTTGATCCGAAGCTGGTTAGTCGGGTTGATAAAGCCTGTTCCCTTCTTGGTTACAAGTTCTTTGTCGGCATTGCCCATAACGGGGACAAGTCTGGGTTGTCGGTCATTGACGAGGGATTCGTTGTTGTGACGATGCCATTCAAAGCTGATCCCAAGAAAGTCTCACCAGCATGGGTGCAGGAACCGCTGAGTGAACCAGAGCCTGTTCGTTTGGCTGCATAAAGAAAGGAGACTTGTAATGAAAAACGACCTATTTGAAACCTCTCAGCAATCCTCTTATTCAACCCTGTCTGATACAGCTTTGCTTGAAAAACTCATCGGCGTAGGTGAAGTCAGAAAGCACTATCGGGGTTCCCTCGCACCGTTGTTCAGCGATGAACATCAGCCAGCTAAATGTTTATTGGCAAGAGAGTTGGTTAAACGGTGGTTGGACGAAGAACTGAAACGAGACTGTGTGCTGAATTCACCGGCGGCTGTTAGGGACTGTTTGCGTATTCACTTCGCCGGTCGTGAGTATGAGTCCTTTGTGGCGATGTTTTTGGATGCTCAACATCGGCTGATTTTGACCCACGAGTTATTCCGAGGCACGCTAACTCAAACTTCGGTATATCCCCGTGAAGTAGTCAAGGCTGCACTAAGGGAGAACGCGGCGGCAGTTATCTTTTCTCACAACCATCCTAGTGGCGTAGCTGAACCAAGCCAGTCCGATCAGCAACTTACCACCGCTCTAAAACAAGCACTGGGCTTGGTTGACGTGCGTGTGCTCGACCACTTCATCGTGGCTGGGGCATCCGTACTCAGCTTTGCCGAGCGAGGACTTCTGTAACTCAAACCCGTTGCTCACCAAGCAGTAATCAAAGCCAGTCCATCGGCAGGTATTCGCTTGCGTGGGCAACTCACAAATAACCAATTTAAGGAGAACAAAATGAACAGCACAGAACAAGCACGTATCAACGCATTGAACGATGCCTATCTCAAGGAAGAACCGCCAGTGCAGAGCTTCTCTTGGGAGGGATATGAAGCGTGGAAGAAACAGCAGTGGCCGGAGCGTACTTGTGGACACCAAGGGTGTTGCAACTGCAACGAAATAACCAGGGTGGATGAGCCATGCTGACTTTCCTGTTTTGGCTGATTGCTACGCCAGTTATTTTGATTCTTGTTGGGGTTGTATGGCTGTGGATATTAACTTTGATAGGCAGGGTATTTACTGGGGGTGAGTAGTAGGTTTTGAGAAGCTCCGCCAGATGTTTTGGCGGGGTCGCTACCTCTATAGAAACCTGCCGTTTACGAAAGAGATTAGAATGAACGTTGTCAAAACATCAACACTCAAGCAGGCTGGTGAATGTATGAATCATGAGGATCAAATGAAAGGCAATATTGCCTCAATGAGCAATGCCAATGTTGGCAAGTCATTTCGTTCGATAGTAAATGATATGGGGCGAGATGACCTTGGCGAAATCCTGTACAACTGGAATGAGTCCCAACTCAGCGAAGATGGTGACAAAATTATCGGCTACCCTGGAAGAGATGGAAGATTCTCTCGTGGTAAAGAAGGTGGCAAAGTCAATATCAGCAAGCGGGAGTTTTTGGACTGGCTGCTAAGCGACAAACCATTCGACGACAAAGTGTACGGTGCAAATATCAGGAATGATGCTCATTGGACAGGGCTAATCCAGCGAGCACGGGAGGCGGTAAAGGCTCCTAATGGTTAAGCACAACTCATCTCCATTGCCTCGCAAGGTTCCCACGTCCCCCCAGCGGTCACGAATTATGTCTGCTGTCCGCAGTATGGGGAACAAATCAACAGAAATGCGCCTTATAAAAATAATGAGGTTGCACAACATAACAGGCTGGCGCAGAGATTGGCCATTACCCGGGAAACCGGATTTCGTGTTTCCTAAGCATAGGCTTGCCGTATTTGTAGATGGATGTTTTTGGCATGGATGCCCACGCTGTTACTCAGAACCAATAGATAACGCTGAATATTGGCGTGAAAAAATTAGGGGAAATTCCTTAAGGGATCGAAGAATTGTGCGGTTGCTGAGAGCGAAAGGGTGGCAAGTCTTGCGACTATGGGAGCATTCACTAAAAAATGATATGGTTGTGGCCAACAGGATAAAAAGGCTGTGGGCAAATGTGAAGTAATATGGAAGCGGTGATGTCCAGCCTTTGCTTGTTTGTAGGTAGCAAGATCGATAGAACTCAAAAATTTCAACAAACAGATTGCCAAATAATGGAAGAAAAAAAAGTAATTGCCCCCGCAAGCCTTTACGGAATACAAAATTCAAATCGAATTGGCATTCATCTTTGGGGTAAAAATCAATTTAATAGCTCGTTGCCAGCGGCACTAGCCTGTTGGATGAGAGATCATAAAATTAATCCTGTCTATATATCTCTCAAGAATGATTTAACAACAAGTGCAAGTGATGTTGCGTTTTCATTTGATGATGTATTCAACACAAAAGAACCGACAAAAAATTTAGGTTTTCATTTTGAAACAGCTTATGACCCTTATAAGGCATACGATTTTGATAAGTTGGATCATATAGATTTGGTTATTAAGCATAATGAAGAATTTTTGAGGCCATTAGAAATAAAGCTTACGGTCGTTCCAGATAATGCGACAGAAAAACGGAAAGATGAGTCTTTATGGGGTGCAGAGCTTGTTATTCGCCCAGATTCAACCTCATATGCAGCACTTGGTATATACCACTCACTGAAAAATAAATCTGGTGAAATTATAAAGCTACTGGAAGGAGCTGAGCAGATTAATGATTGGGATAACAAAGCCGAAATTCTTAATCATAAGGAATTAATCATCGACACCTTAGATGATTTTCAAAAGAAGTATTGCAGCTGCCAGCAACCTTTCTTAATGCAGCCTATTTGGAAAACTGTAGGCAAAAGTCCTGAGCTTGCTGATCATGCCTTTGATATATTTATATGGAGCGATATGGCTCTGTGCAGGCTGATCATTGATCAAGCAAGAAATGAAATAGTCGCTAAAGAAAAGCAATTAGCAAAATTGAAACTTAAAGCAGAAAAAACTGGCAAGCCTGTTCCAAAAAAGGCTAATAAACCTGAGGCTGTGTCTCGTTATTTAAGAGCTAGTGCGAGATTGTTAAGGTGTCTCTACGACCTGTTTACGAAAGACAAGGCTCATATAACTAGAATTTTTAGAGGTATGAGTTTGGGGAACCAAACTGATAAGGAATGCTCTTTGAATGGTGGTGTTACAAATAAATATATGAAACATCAACGACTCACTAAGCCATCGATTAGAAAAGAAGTATTAGTGGAATTAATTCGAGGCGGCGGTGAAAAGTTGCTTAGTCCTGAAAGAAGATTTGATGCGACTATATATTTCACGGCTCATCATCTCTTTGAAGATATAGCGCAAGGAGAATCAGATAAATAAATTTTAGAAATATATTGACTTTCTCGAAAGACGTCAATATATTGACGCCATCAAATTCTCTGCTTATGAAATGAAAACAATCGATCTGTTTTGTGGTGTAGGTGGTTTGTCGCTGGGCTTTCAAAAAGCAGGATTTAAATTATTGGCTTCTTATGACTGCTGGGAGAAAGCAATTGAGGTTTACAAAAACAACTTTAAACATCCCGTAGATCAATTAGATCTGTCTAACTATAAGTCTGCTTCAACCAAGATATCCCCCTTTCTCCCCGAAATAATTATTGGTGGTCCTCCATGCCAAGATTTTTCTCATGCGGGTAAAAGAAGCGAAGGTGGTCGTGCTAACCTTACTTTGTCATTTGCAAAAATTGTATCCAAAGTAAGGCCAGAATGGTTTGTTATGGAGAATGTAGATAGAGCAAAGAACAGTTTAGCTTACGCTGAGGCAAGAGAGATTCTTAAAAATGCAGGATATGGGTTAACTGAAAAAGTATTGGATGCAAGTCTTTGTGCTGTACCTCAAAAAAGAAAACGTTTTTTTTGCATCGGTAAATTGAATGCAGAAGATGGATTTATGGAAGACATACTCAATGCTGGTTTAAGTAAAAAGCCAATGACGCTTAGAGACTACTTTGGTGATGAGTTGGATATAGAGCATTATTACAGGCATCCAAGAAATTACAGTCGAAGAGGTGTGTTTTCTATTGATGAGTCATCGCCAACAATTAGAGGTGTAAATCGTCCAATTCCACCAAGCTACACAAAACATCATGGTGATCCAGTTGGCTTAAAAAATATTAGGCCTTTAACTTCTGCTGAGAGAGCCAGAGTTCAGACCTTTCCAAGTGATTTCGTTTGGAATAGCTCTAAAACTGACATGGAGCAAATGATTGGGAATGCAGTGCCAGTTGAACTTGCCAAATATGTGGGCAAGGCAATTAAAAAATATATTAAATCAAACAATAACTCAAAATGAGTTTTTAAAATGGATGATCAATTTAAAAGTTGGTTAGTGTGCGATAAGGAATTGGGTAACAAATCTGCACGAGACGTTGTTAGTCGTCTAAAAAGAGTGAATTCAATTATGACGATTGACCTTAGTTCTCAAAGTCATAGGCAAATTTATGATCTTTCACAAATAGATCAATTTATGAATTTGACGATAACAGTTAAAAGCCAATTGAGAAGAGCTATCAATTTATATTTTGAGTATGCTCAAATTGTAAAAAATACACAAATCACCCGGAATCACTAGGCACTCTTGGTCCCTCAGGAGCATTGACCAGACTACTTCTTCACCCCGTTCACCGCTTCCTTAAGCGTAGCTCCAGCCTTGAAGGATGGAACCTTTGAAGCCTTGATTTTGATCGCTTCCCCGGTACTTGGATTACGACCTGCCCTGGCTGCACGTTTCTTCACTGAGAAGGTTCCGAAGCCAACTAGAGCAACGTCACCGCCTTTTTTCAGTGTGTCTGAAATAATGTCGAGCAGTGCTGCAATATTACGTTCAGCGTCAACTTTTGTGCTGCCTGTTTGGTCGGCCAAAGTGTCTACGAGTTCTTTACGATTCATGGTGAGTCCTTTTGTGTGGTTGGTGAATGGGGTGAAGCGTGGAAACTATAGCAAAGATTATCGACGCTGCAAGCTTGTTATTTCACCACGACAATAACGACGACAGCCGCCACGATCAAAACCCAGATCCAAACGGATTTACTAACACGTGTTGGTGCAGATTCGGTGGAAGTCGTTTTATAACTCAGACCGGATCCGGGTAAACTGGCCGTAGTTTTGACCTTGTCTTCCTTGAGGTTGAAGGTCAAAACTTTGCCGCCGAAAGACGTGCTGGCTCCGCCTTTGCTCAGGTTGAGCCAAACGCCTGGAAGAATTTTTATACGCTTGCGGAATAGAAAACTCATGGTGTTCCTCCTAGTTTCGCACCTTACCATGCCTTGCCCTTGGTATCAGTTCAGCTTTTCGGTCACCCAAACGATACGGAACCAATCCCCACCAATTCAGTCTGATCTTTGCCCTGAACATTGGAAAAACGGAGATTGATAATGAGCCTAAAAAATCGCAGCAAAACCCTTTCACAAGACCAACGGTTTCCTATTGTCTTTGGCTGGCTGCTTACGGCTACTGCCGTAGCGATTTCCACTTGGGCTGGTCTTTATCTACAGCATAGGGTGCTATAACAATTAATGCCGGTGTTAAGCCGGCTTTTTTAACTCCTAAATATAATGAACGAAATCCTGCAATACTTAAAAAAGCATGGTGAAAAATTGGATGCCGAAATAGCTGCCGCTGCCGGTATTTCACTTTCAAAAACACGTCTCCATTTGGCAGAACTTGCTGCTAAAGGCGAGGTTATGGTGTGCGATTCAATCAGGTTTGAGAAGGGTAAGAAAATCGAGGGGATAAGATGCCGAGTGTCTGGTTACATTCCACCAGCGTCACCAGGACGGAAGTCGAAGGCGTCGTTAGGGTCGTGAGCTTCAGGCAGGTTGACATGCACTAGCTCCCATATTTTTTATTGCGCCAGATAACGTTTGTTGTGGTCAAAAAAATGCCCCTGAGAATAGTCATCAAGGGCAAACATCTTAACAAGGTTAAGACTACACGCTCAGGGAGGAGACATGCGCTGGCTTTCGCCAACTTTACAATAGACTGGGTATGCGGTGAATAGTTCAATGAAGTTGATACAGGACATTTTCACATGGGGGATAATCCCACATGTAGATTATCTGACTGGGACTTTTCCGGTATCGCTCTGATCACTTCTTCACCCAGCCAACCCATTTCAATTCGGCCCAGAACCACTTTAGGAGCGATTTTTGTGAACTGGGTGATGTCCGAATAGCATTTACGGCTACAAATCGGCGGAGTGAGCCTGTGCCGGTAACAGTTACACCGAACCAAGAGCGGTGTAATAAAACTGATTCCCCCATCCCTTATGTCTACAAGGTATTACACCATTACACTTATTACACTAACAAATATATATCCCCCAGATATTTTCGAAGATGGGTGGGTATAACTTTTTGCCAATAGCTATCCCACCCCCAAAACTTCAAAATTACAGATCATCATTTTTTCCAGTGTAATCGGTGTAATCGGTGTATTCCCCTGCAAACATTGAACTCCTAACGAAACCCTCGGGTTACACCCACCCCGCCATTTGATGAAACTGGTGTTATGCCAACGCTAAGAGCCTCGTCACCGGACTGCATAAGCGATGGCTTGATTACATATACTCTTTGCGTACCCATACCGGGCACTTGCTTGACGATAGAAGTTTTTCCAGCTCTGTCCACCTCCAAATGCCCGCGTTCTTTCAGCACACGCGTTACCAGCTTGGGATCAAATCCTCTGCACATTTCAGTACGATACATTTCCGGCAACACCCAAAATTCCGTGCTCCCATCGTCCAGTATTTTTCTGAAACCTGTGCGATTGATGGTGCGTTGGCCCACGTTATCCTCAAAGCCTTCCTGCATTATTGTAAAGCGTGATTCGCCATTGCACTCGATGTATTCAATAACCTGTGCCAATGCTCTGATTTCTTCGGACGCTGAACCATCACCACGTGCTTCGAGCCAAGCTAGATAACATTGACGAACTCCCCAAGTTGCATGGCCTGCGTCCCATGGCAGAATGCCAATTGATATGCAATATTCACCCACTCCGGCCACTGCACCAAAGCGAGTGGCTGCTCGTGTTACTTGGCCATGAGCATCGACCGAAACATATTGCTGAACGAATTGATCCTGCACTTTACGAATAAATGCCACTGCTCGAATCAACTCACCAGTTTCAGTCAGCTTTGTGAGCAAGGCATCAGCAGGTGAGCCATAGTACGTCTCTGAAAGGTTCTGTAAGCTGTCTGCGAATACTGCTGGGCCTGTTGCACCATGAATATTTTCAAATACGCCATAACCGGCATTAGCATCAGCCGGGATGTCCAACATTCTGATTTCCTGCCCGGCTTTGACCGTACCACCACCAGCTGCAACGTGTTCGGCTAAACCAATCTCACCGGTGGATATGAACAGCAAGCGCCAATTTAACGTTTCCTTAGCGTCTCCGTTTACATTGGATCTGGCCTTGGTTTGTCCATTACCGAGCGTATAGGCAATATCCCCTGCTTCCGCAGGATCGACTTGACCCAACTCGTCCAGCAACAGCACCGTATCGTTGTGTTCACGGGCAAGGGACTCAATAGCGTTACCTGTGGCTCTCCAGACTCTGACCATAGCCTTACCGCCATAAATACTGGCAGAAACAGACAGTGTTTTCGTTTTTCCAGTGCTACTTTGCCCACGGAAATGGAACCCGCCATTTTCAAGCTTCAAGGCGTCGAGCAGGGGGCCGGTCAGTGAAACGCAAACGGCAAGAATGATCCTCGAATTTCCGACACACTTGTTGCCGATGTTGTTTTGCCATTCTAATAATGTGCCACTGATTGCGTATGAGGAGACCTTACGTGCATTAGCTGTTTGTAAAAGGACACGTTCTAAACATTTTCCGTAGCTTTTCGCTGGGAGAACGAAGACAGGGCCATGCCAACCGATGCTGTTAACACACAAAGCACGTTCAGAAGGGTTAGCCGCAATAAAATATTCAGGGAGCTTGGTGAGCCCTGCTGGATATATGTCTGCACCTCGGGACAACAATACTTGGCGGTACTCATCTTTACTGGCCAGCATTTCTTTTGGCATTGCCCACTCATGCTTATTCCCATCACGATCATGGAATATAAGCAATAGCCCCCAGTTCTTGTTATTGGCATCTCGGGTCAGCGCAACAACCTCAATGCAGGAAGAGATTAATACCTCGAATTCACCACCATCCTTGTTGGTTCTAACCTCATAGATACCATCCTCTTTCACCCTGAAGCTACCGACATTTTTTATTTCGAAAGCGAATTGGACTGAGCCAACCAACTTCCAAAATACTTCGCAAAATAAATTTGAATGCCAACCTTCTGCTAAAGCATCTGAAGCGTTATATCCTGTAGTGAGCGCTTCTGCCCTAGCCTTAAGATCAAATATTTTGCTTGTTGGTACTGGTTGCAGGGTAAGCGGGTCGATTGATGAGTCTACCAACCACTGCGGCAGGTACATTAAGGGCTTCAACTTGAATACGGTTGCCTTTCTGTCAATCTTGAATAACGCATTGGCGGCAGCTTTGGCATCTTTTTCACCAGCTTCACCGTAGTCTGCCCAAATAAAAACTGACCTTCCCTTGAGCGGTGAGAAATCTACTTTATCAATATCTGCACCATTTTTTATTGCTACGCTGACGTATCCAGGTAACAGGAATCGAGCTGCATAGCCTGCTTGTTCACCAAAAGATAAAAGCACAGGGTCAGGATCACCTGAATTTTGATCCAGACAGTCCAAGCCATATAGAGTGCTGGTGTCCGTGTAACTTGAATTTCCAACATTGGCATCTAAAAAGTCCGGCTCAACAGTTGCATATGAAGGGCAAAAGATTTCTGGAAAATATTCATCCAGGTATTCTTTCAACAGCGTGGCTGCCTCCATAGGCGTGTAACCCTCAAGATGAGCCTTAAGTTCAATCATCCCAACCCCTGATACATCGTTTTCGCCGTGGTCAATCCACTCACCGGTTATGACATCGAATTCTAAAAGCTCTTCGGGATTCTTTCCAAAGGGACTTGGACAGACGAATATTTTGCCTTGGTAATGGTATGAATCAAGGAGCCAAAGCTGCTCGAAAAGGTCATAGTGATGCCGAAGGGCACGAGCGTTGATTTTGTCGTGGCCTTGGGTGCTAAGTTCTGCCAGATTAGGCGGTAGATTTTCTGCTGTTTCTGTTTCTGTTTCTGTTGCTGGCACTGCGGTTGTTACTATTACTGGTGAAACGGTTTCCTCATCGGATAAGTTAAAATAAGCCATGGTTCTTCTTTCTTGTACTTCGCCCTTTACGGGCCTGGACACACGTCAATGTGCCCTTATTTGAAACCGGCTGAGACCAACCTCCGTCGGTTTTTATTGCTGCTCCTGCTGCGTTTTAAATGATGAATGGCTCTCCTTTTTGTAATGTTGTTAGGGTAAATCGCTAATCAAACGAATGATAAATAATTGTCATTGTCTTATTTATTTTAGATGATTATTTTGAGTTGAAAAAATTAACCCGGAAAAATTCTCCCGACCATCCTGTGAAATGGTGCTGACGTGGATACAAGGTGAAAATCCCACCCGGTATCCAAATTCAGACTTTATCGCTTTACTGTAAGCCTCCTGCTGATTCGCTTTGTTCTGCCCCTTGCTTTCCGGTTATTGCCGTCTGAGCTGCTTCCTCTTCCTTCATTTTCTTGATGCAATCGTCGCAGATAAATTCCTCGCCATAGACTACGTCCATCATGTCAACCATGAATGTGACAGGATCACCTTCGCCAATCACTGCATATTGAAAAACTGGAGCTTCATCATTGTCTTCCGGTATATCGATTTCGCCACTCATCAGCATCGAAAAAAAATCCGTTAGAGCTTGGTCAGTGTCTTCGCAATGCACCGTGATTTGCATGAATCCCCATGCCATATCCACTGAATTCAGATACCCATCACCCAGACTTTGGGCGAAGTGATTGACCTGATCAGCCAAGAAGTGACATAACTCAGCCTGCTCCACAGGCACAAAGGATCCGAGATCAAAACCTAAAGAAAGATATGTGTCCGGTGGCGTTTCTACACTGTCTGGCATTCTTTGGTCGGCTTCCATTACACACCCCCGACACGATTGCGATTAATAAAAGCGACTAGATCGGTGATTAAATACATCACACGACGCCCAATCTTTATAAACGGCAAGTCGTAACGCTTCGTGCAGGCCCATACTGCTAGCGTCTGTTCCTTGATGCCAAGAAACTCAGCAGCTGCTTTTCTATCCAACATCTGTGTTGCTTGATTCATGTTTGCACTCCTTAATTGACCGGCAAAATTCACCGGGGAGTCTTATTAAATTGCATTAGGGCAAGTAATCTGCGGGGGAGAATTTTGAAATAATTCCCGCAACAAGTAGTTCACCAGACAATTCATTTCGATACATATATTGCACCCGTAACAGGCGGTTAAATCCGACTGTAAGTACACTTTATTTCATTTGAGAGGAATTCTTGCGGGGCAAAATTGCAGAAAAATCCCCGCAGAAATCTGTTCAATAGCCGGTTACTTTTAATGCGTAGCTTCCGCTCAGCTATTACTGGCTTGCACCAGCATAAGAGCCTATATACAGTGTTGAGGGGATGGAATTGCGGTAGGAATATTTGGAAAATTCCCGCAATACGGTCAGGCTAATCGTGTACGTCAGGTAGAGGAGGGGATGCTTCAGTTGGTTCTGAATCTGATGCTGAAAATTTAAGGTCGAAGTAGCAATCAAGGGTAAAAACCCGTTTAGCTTTTTCTCTAACTGCCCGGACGGTATCCCTATTTCCAGATTCTAAGGAAAGCCAGTCAGTCATAACGAAATCTGAAGGCAGCACCTTTTTATTCCGCATGTGCCATAGCCTCAAATCTTGGTAAGGCAAAATCGGGTGATTTACCGCCCAAGTTTGAGTCACGGATTCAGTTATAGCTGGTTCTCGTTTACGTTTAAGAAGAGACTCTTCGAGCCAATTGCTAAATTGTTTTATCAGTAGAGTATTGGGCGCCCTTAAATTTACGAACAGATGCGCCTGTCCCGCATATATATCAGGGTGAAACTCATAAAGCTTTTCATCGCAGACATCTTTTCCCACACAATTTGATTCGGCCAGAACCTTAGTGAACGTTTTTGCAACCCCGAACGTCAGGGGATACACAGCCTTGTCAGAAGGAAATGCCCCACTGAATCCAAGATCAACAAATGGATCAGATATTACCTGATTGAAAAGCTCGTCAAACTCTTCAAGCTTTCCAGCATCGAGTAGTGTACCCAAATAAAACCTATTCCCAATCTGGGTTGCCCAGTCTCGAAAGCCCAAATTCAACGCAGGTAAGTATTTTCCGATGTCGAACCAAATAGGTGCTGGTGACGTAGGACGCATAATGTTGTCGGAAATGACTGGGGAAAATCTTGGGGTGCAGCATAACAAAATAATTGATGATTATGGATGAGGATACATATAGAGCGTAACCCCGGCGTAACCCTGGCTATAAATTGAAAACGGCCTGCATCGCTGCAAGCCGTTTGTTTGTTGGTGGCCCGGGGCGGAATCGAACCACCGACACAAGGATTTTCAATCCTCTGCTCTACCGACTGAGCTACCAGGCCATTTTTGCTGCGTTCCTCCGCCAGCCAGGTAAACCGGCCAACTCGCGAAGCCGCGCATTATACCGATAACGCGCCAAATGACAAACCCCGCCGAAGCGGGGTTTGTCGTATTGCACAGATTGAAATCAAGCAACTATACGACGTTACATCATGCCTTCCATGCCGCCCATGCCACCCATACCGCCGCCCATACCGCCAGCAGCAGGTTTGTCTTCAGGCGACTCGGCTACCATACAGGCGGTCGTCAGCATCAGGCCGGCAATCGAAGCTGCATTTTGCAGTGCAACGCGCGTTACCTTGGTCGGATCAACCACGCCCATCGCCAGCATGTCGCCATATTCGCCGCTGGCTGCGTTGTAGCCAAAGTTGTTGCTCTTGCCTTCCACCACCTTGTTGACCACCACCGACGGCTCGTCACCGGCATTGGCAACGATAGCGCGCAGAGGCGATTCCATTGCGCGCAGAACGATGGTGATGCCGGCGTCCTGGTCGTGATTGTCGCCCTTCAATTTGGCTACCGCCACCTTGGCGCGCAGCAGTGCTACGCCGCCGCCGGGAACGATGCCTTCTTCAACGGCAGCGCGGGTCGCGTGCAATGCGTCTTCCACGCGCGCCTTCTTTTCCTTCATTTCAACTTCGGTAGCCGCGCCGACCTTGATCACCGCCACACCGCCAGCCAGTTTGGCTTTGCGCTCCTGCAGCTTTTCCTTGTCGTAGTCGCTGGTGGATTCTTCGGCTTGTTTGTTGATCTGGCCGATACGCGCCTTGATGGCATCTTCCTTGCCGGCGCCATCGATGATGATGGTGTTGTCCTTGCCCACTTCAATGCGCTTGGCTTGACCCAATTCCGCCAGGGTCGTTTTTTCCAGAGACAGGCCCACTTCTTCAGCGACGACAGTGCCGCCGGTCAAGGTGGCGATGTCTTCCAGCATGGCCTTGCGACGATCGCCAAAGCCGGGAGCCTTGACGGCAACGGTCTTCAGGATGCCGCGAATGTTGTTTACTACCAGGGTAGCCAGCGCTTCACCGTCCACATCCTCGGCGATGATCAGCAGCGGACGTCCGGACTTGGCGATTTGCTCCAGTACCGGCAGCAGGTCGCGGATATTGGAGATCTTCTTGTCGTGCAACAGGATGTAGGGGTTTTCCATCAATGCCAGCTGACGATCCTGGTTGTTGATGAAATAGGGAGACAGGTAGCCGCGATCGAATTGCATGCCTTCCACGATGTCCAGTTCATCTTCCAGGCCGGTGCCGTCTTCAATCGTGATCACGCCTTCCTTGCCGACCTTTTCCATCGCAGCAGCGATCTTCTCGCCGATCACGGTGTCGGAGTTGGCGGAAATGCTGCCCACCTGAGCAATTTCCTTGCTGGTGGTGCAAGGCTTGGAAAGTTTCTTCAGCTCTTCAACCGCAGCGATAACCGCCTTGTCGATGCCGCGCTTCAAGTCCATCGGGTTCATGCCGGCAGCGACGAACTTCATTCCTTCCTGC
>Ga0209343_10003156_pt1 | contig 20906 bp, 24 predicted proteins | sample RifCSPlowO2_02_FD_184026 | JGI IMG/M metagenome (GOLD analysis project Ga0209343, IMG submission 184026) | Groundwater microbial communities from Rifle, Colorado - Rifle CSP2_plank lowO2_0.2 (SPAdes) (version 2) | ecosystem: Environmental > Aquatic > Deep subsurface > Groundwater | place... | reverse complement strand
TTGGGCGAAAAAATCAGTTGGCGATTCTGTAAAATGCAGTTCGAGCCGATATTTTTAAGAAATGTTGTCATTTCTGTCTTGTTTTCTGATGCGAGCAGTTTCGTGGCTTGATTTAATGATAAAACGAACTCACGAGCCGGTTCGAGCCACGACAAGCCCTTTTCTTCAAAATCTCTGATCTGCTCCTGTAAACCGACCTTTAGCTTAATTAGCTTCTCTTTGCGCGAAGTATATTCCTCAATGGTAATTGTTTCGCTTAAATAGACATCAAGCAACTTTTCCAATTTTTGCTCGGCTAGCGTTAATTGTTCCTTGAGATTTTGAACAGTAGTTTTGACTTGTTCTTTTGCTTGTGATTCCTGCTTGTCCAATTCGGCCAAAACTTTCTGTGTGTCGTGGCTTGACAAAGAAACTTTTTGAAGAAAAGATGTAATCTGTTTGTATAATTCTTCCTGCCGCAAAAAGTGTTTTTCTTCGCAATACCCTTTCTTTTTCGTGCACCGATAATAAACATATTCTCTACCGCTTGGTTTGATTTTCTTTTCGGCAGTAATAGCGGCAGAACATGGACATTTCATCAGGCCAAGAAAAGCAAAATTGTGCTTTTTCATTTTTTGCGGCTTGCCTTTTTCTCTCATAATTTCTTGCACTTTATCAAAAAGTTTCTTTGAGATAAGCGGCTCGTGAGTTGCTTCGTGGATTTCGCCTTTGTATTTCATAAGACCGAAGTAGAAAACATTTTGGAGTATCTTGTGGATTTGAGAGATAGCAATATCCCGCTCCAAATTGCTTTCGAAATTTACTCGTTTGCACCACTCGGCTAATTCTCGAAGGTTATAGTTTCCGGTGGCGTAAAGTGTAAAAATCTTTTTAACCTTAGGAGCTTTTTCTTGGTCAATATCAATGCCTCTTGTTTTTGGGTTGTTTAAATAGCCGAGTGGTGCTTTGCTTGGCCATACTCCATTCCGTACTTTTTGCCTCATACCGCGAGTTACATTTTCGCGAAGAGCGTCCACGTAATACTTACTTTGTCCAAAAGCAATTTGGAGCATAAAAAGTCCTTGGGGTGTTGGCTCAAACCAAAAGGTTGGGAATTTAAGGGCCTTAATCAAGCCGCGATCTATCATGTGGATTATTCTTCCGCCATCCACAGAATTTCTTGCAAGGCGATCTGGATTCCATGAAAGTATGCCGTCCGCTTTTCCTTTCTCAATCAATGATAACATTTCTGCGAATTTAATTCGCCCAGGTTCTTTGGCAGTTTTTGCCTCTTGGAAAGAGGCGACAATTTCAAGTTTTTCTTTGGCGGCAAATTCTTTTAACTCAAAGACTTGGGCCTCAATGCTTAAAATTTGTCTATCATCTTCTTCGGTGCTCTTACGAGCGTAAAGTATGTATTTCATATTTATTTGATTAAAAAATTTTCTTTTCCCAAAAGCAGAATCGCCAACTGATTTTTTCGCCCAAAATTCAATACAAACTGGCCGCCGAGCGAAGCGAGGCGGCTTCCAATTCCTTGCGCTTTTCTAAAATGTGGTCTATCCTTGAAATAGTTCGGACGGTTTTCGCCGCCGCAGGCGGCGAGGAAAGCCCACCGCGAAATTCTGAAATCGCGGCTCTGCCGCGCCGATAAAAACCGCCAAAGAACCTGTAAAAATATCGGCTCGAACTGCATTTTAATTTTGGGAAAAGAAAATTTTTCATAAGGGTTTTTATTAAATGAATACAAATATTAAAGTACTAATTTCTTCGATAGTCGTTGGCATTGTTTATGTCATATATATTTTCTTGCAACCACTGCCTGATGACCCTGGATTTGGTTCCATAGCACAAGGTCTCGGGTTTTTTATGGGTGTAATTGTAATTGCTATCATTTTCGGGATTTTAGGATTTCTTTTAACCAAACTTGACACTTCTTGGGGGAAACGATTTATACGCGCGCTTTCTTGGTTCGGGATATCCTTTGCAGTTATATTACTGTTAACTCTAGGAGAGGGACTGCTATTAGAGCCATCAAAAAAAGCAGAGTGGAACAAGAGTCATCCGCCACTACAGAATCATTCTCCATGTGAACCTTATTACACAGGCAATTACACTTGTGAGGAGTGGCAAAAGATTTATCAACCTCCGCAAAGAAAAATGCCGTTGCCACCTCAATAAAAATTATGCAACTTATACTTTCAATAATTTTTTTAATACTTGCCGCTCTGTCTTGGTTGGCAGTGGCCGGCTTTTTTATATGGGGCATACCGATAGGTTCACTTTTCATAAGTTTTTCTATTTGGTTTTTTGCCCAGTGGAGGTATAAGAAATCCATTCCATTAAATATTAGTGGTTGGCTTTTTCTGTTACCCGTTCTTGGACTTTTTCTAGTACTGACTTCTAACAGCAATTTTGGCATAAGTCATTTATTTTTCCCTAATAATTTGCCGCCAAGCCAAATTCCTTGGTGGGGCATGTTTTTGGGTTTATTTGATATGCTCATGTCATGGGCGCTTTGGTGGATTATACCGATATGGATTGTAATCCGTTTCTTTCGTCAGGCGCGAAAGAGTTTATAAGAATTTGCCGCCAAAGAAAAACTTGAAATTGTCATCGGCGCGGCGGAGCCGCGATTTCGGAATTTCGCGGTGGGCTTTCCTCGCCGCCTGCGGCGGCGAAAACCGTCCGAACTATTTCAAGGATAGACCACCAAAATCAAAACTCGCTGTACAGCGAGTTTTGATTAAAGAATCTATAATGCTTGTAGCTCCCTGAGTGTTTTTTCGTAGAGGCCGACGGCTCTTTTGGCCTCGGTGTAGCGAAGGAAATAATTGGTGTCGTGAACTAAGCGATTTCTTATTTTATGGGCCTCCCAGAGGCCTTGAAGAGTTGTCAGTTGGCCTGGCTGTATGTTCATCAATATGTCCCCCATAGTATCTCCTGGAAATCCGGCGCTCCTTAGTAGCTCGTCAACTAATTTGTCAGCCTCAATAAGAGCAAATTTCCACTCAGCCTCACGGGTAGAATTAATGTGTTTTTCAATTTCTTCCCAACGGAGGTTAAGGCCTGACGTTGCCGGTTGAGGGGGCATAATTTCCTTAATTAAACTCATTGGATTTGTTCCCGCTAACCTATTTATTTTTATTATTGTTATTACAAAAAGAACCCCAAGAATAATAGTCACGAAACCCAAGATAATTTTGGGAACAGTCCACAGAGAGCTTTGTGGACCTATATACTCATAAACCTGACCTAGAGAATAATTAAAAACATCTCCTACCGTATTTTGTACCAAATTGTCGTTGTAAGTAGGCATTTTTTGGGAGTTATTTTAGGGCTTGTTCGAGTTGGTAGGATACCCTCAAAAGGGTCTCTTCGTCAAACGATTGGCCGATTATTTGAAAACCGATAGGCATACCGCTGGTTGCTCCGTTTCCGCAGGGAATTGATATGCCTGGCAGGCCGGTTAGGTTAACCGGAACTGTGTAAATATCTTCCAAGTATAAAGACAAAGGATCAGATACTTTCTCACCCAATTTGAAAGCGGCATGAGGAGCTGTCGGTCCGACAATAATGTCAACCTTTTTAAAAGCTTCATCAAAATCTTTTTTTACCAAGGCTCTTGTTTTTTGAGCTTTTAGGTAATAGGCATCATAATAACCTGAGGATAATGCATAGGCTCCGAGCATTATTCTTCTTTTTGGTTCAGCCCCAAATCCTTCTGATCGGGATTCCAGATAGGTATCCAATAGATTTTTGGCTGTTTTAGAAGAGTGGCCATATCTAATTCCATCAAACCTGGACAGGTTGGCCGAGACTTCACAGGGTACAATTATATAATAAACAGCCAAGGCATATTCAAAGTTTGGCAAAGTTATTTCAATGATTTCAGTTCCCAAACTTTCAAGTTTGGAGATGGTTGATTTTATTTTGTCTTGCACTTCTTTGTCCAACCCTTCTCCGAAGAATTCTTTTGGAACACCAATTTTTAGTTCGCGGATGTCTTTATTTAGATTTTTTGTGAAATCAGGAACTTTTTTTGGCACTGTGGTGGAATCAAAAACATCTTGTCCGGAAATAGTATTTAAAACCAAAGCGGCATCATAAACGTTTTTGGTCAATGGGCCTATTTGATCTAAAGAAGATGCCATGGCTATTAATCCGTGTCGGGAAACTCTGCCATAGGTTGGTTTTAAGCCCACAACACCACACATACTGGCTGGTTGGCGTACAGAACCTCCTGTGTCAGAACCGAGGGCAAAGACGCAAAGATCAGCGGCGACAGAAGCAGTGGAACCACCAGAAGAACCACCTGGAACACGAGTTAAGTCGTGAGGGTTTTTGGTGGGTCCAAAAGCAGAATTTTCAGTAGAAGTTCCCATGGCGAATTCATCCAGATTTGTTTTACCCAAGAAAGACACCCCTTCTTTTTTAAGTTTTTTTATGACAGTAGAGTCATAAGAAGAAATATAGTTTTCTAAAATTTTAGAACCGGCAGTGGCGATGGTACCTTCAATTAGCATGTTGTCTTTGATTGCGCAGGGAACACCCCACAGCGGCATGGCCGTTGAATTTTCAGTTTCCAATTTACAACAACCGCGCGAAGCCGAGTAGTGGCCTTTTTGGCCATTTTCAAATACAGATAAATAAGCATTCAGTTTTTTATTTTCTTTTTTTATTTTGTCAGAGTAAGTCTTGAATATTTCTTCAGATGTAAAATGGCCTTTGGCAAGGCCGGCTTGAATATCTTTGATTGTGAATCCCATATCCATTTTTTTATTTGTGTGATAGGACAGACTTAACCTTAACGAACCGGTTTTCTTTGTGAGGCGCTTGGCCAATGAGTTTTTTATCCAGTTCATCGTTCATCTCAAACTCCCCCCTGCTTTCATCTGGTCGCATACTGTTCACTAAACCCGTTGTTTGATAGAGTGGCTCAACTCCGGTTGTGTCAACCTTATTTAATTTTTCTATATATTCCAAAATTGAAGACAGATCTTTTTTGAGACTCTTTTCTTCTTTTTCACTTATTTTTATTCTCGCCAACGAAGCGATATGTCGTACTTCTTTTTCGGTAATCACTATGTTAAAAAATACCACGAAAAGCCCTCTTTGCCACTATTGACCTATTAATAAAAATATAGTATATTCTTGAAGGTTTACTAGAGGAGAGGTTAACAAATCATGAAACTTTCAGAGGCATAGTTGGCAATGCGTGCTTGTATTCAGGTAGCAAAAAAAGAGATAGGAGCGGTGAGGGGTTGGGATCCTGTGGCTGTTGCCATTATCGCTGCCAAGCTTTTTGATGGCATTACCGAAAGTAGTGATGGTGGGAGGTATCCACCAACTGCCAAAGAATTCGAGTCTGATGCCTCATCGTTTCGCTGAGTTAAATTAACTCTCCATTTCGTCTCCCCGCTCACACGAGCGGGGTTTTTAATTTCAGATTTCTATCTTGAACCTCTATTGCAAATTGTAACTTATCTACCAAAGCAACCGGCGGAGGGGGTGTGCTTTTTTAAAATCAGCCTCGACGCTTCGGTCGGGGTCCCGACACGTTGTCGTCGGGGTAGAATTTTTAAAAAGTGCACCTCGCAGCATGCATAGAGGTTGTGTGAGCGACCGAGCGGTAGCGAGGAAGTACTGAAGTCAGTAGACTGGATGTGCTATTTAAGCAGTTTCATAAACTCTTTTTCGTCCAATATTTTAACTCCTAACTTTTGAGCTTGGTCGTATTTTGAACCAGGTTCTGAGCCGGTTACGACATGGTTTGTGTCTTTGCTGACTGATGATGAAACCTTACCGCCAAGAGCGCGGATTTTTGCTCTGGCTTCCTGGCGGCTCATTGATTCAAGAGTGCCGGTAATGACAAATATTTTGCCAAAAAATTTACCCTTAATTACCCCTTTGTCAGCGATGATTTTTAATCCTGCTTGCTCAAACTTTTTTAGTATTTTTTTGTGATATGGCCGTTTGAACCATTCGGTGATGCTATGAGCCACAACCGGACCGATATCTTCAACAACAGTGAGTTCTTCTTCTGAAGCCTCAGCAATCTTATCAAGCGTATGAAAGTGTTGGGCTAAGACGCGAGCGGTCTCCTCTCCTACATGCATAATACCAAGGGCATAGACAAAACGAGCGAGTGGAACTTCTCTACGATCATTAATGGCTTTAACAACATTCGCGCTTGATAATTCGGCAAACCGGTCTAGGTTTTGTAGATCTTCCGCTTTGAGAGTAAATAAGTCGGCATAGTCTTGGATAAGACCAGCATCCATCAGGGCATCAATTATTTTTGGCCCGACGCCGTCAATATTCATGGCATTGCGGGAGCAGAAATGGTAAATTGTGATTCGCTGTCGGGCTGGGCAATCTATGTTTGGACAATAGGATGCAACTTGCCCGGATTCTTTTTTAATTGGTGTATTACAGACAGGACATTTTGTCGGAAGCTGGAAACCTTTTTCTTTGCCGGTTCGGAGTTCAGTTAAAACATTTATAATATCAGGTATAACATCTCCGGCCCGTCCGACTACGACAGTGTCTCCAATTTTTACATCGAGACGTTTAATTTCATCAATGTTATGGAGAGTTGCCCTACTGATGGCAGTACCTCCAATTGAGATTGGTTTAAGGTGAGCTACCGGAGTCAGGACACCGGTCCGGCCGACTTGAACTTGTATGTCTTCAATAATTGTTTGGGCGGATTTGGGCGAGAATTTGAATGCGATTGCACCTCGAGGCGATTTGCCGATGACACCTGCTCGTTGGTAGACCTCGTTGTCATTTATTGAAACAACGATGCCGTCAAACTCGTAATCCAACTTGTCTCGTTTTTCTTGCCATGTTTTCCAAAATGAAACCACCTCTTCAGTTGTATTGGTGATTTTTCCGTGAGGATTTGTTCCAATCCACCACTCATTCAGGGCTTTGTATTCGTCGGCATGGCTTTTGAAGTCATCTCCATATGTACCATCGGTACCGACGATACTATAGGCGTAAAAAGAAAGCTTCCGGCCGGCGGTTATGCGAGGATCAAGTTGGCGTATTGTTCCGGCGGCAAAATTACGCGGGTTGGCATAGATTTTATCACCTTTTTTTGATTGGATTTTATTTATTCTGGCGAATTCTTTTTTGGTTAAAAAAACTTCGCCGCGGACTATGAGTGTTTTTGGAACAGTGCGGTTTTCACTGCGAAGACGTAAGGGAACAGCATCAACTGTTCGGATATTTTGAGTAACATCCTCACCAACGAGACCATTGCCTCGCGTGGATGCTTGTGTAAGTATTCCATTTTCATATCTAAGTTCAATGGCGAGGCCGTCCATTTTTAGGTCGCAGTAAAAGCTTCCGTCATAAGTTTGGCCGAGGAAATTATTCAAACGCTCTAACCAGCCACGTAAATCTTGGGGACTGAAAGCGTCATTGAGCGAAATCATTCGTCCTGGATGCGTGACTTTGGAGAATCCTTTCAGCGGTTCGCCAGCGACACGCTGAGTTGGTGAGTCGTAGGTTATTAAATCCGGAAACTCTTGTTCCAGATCAAAAAGCTCCTTTTTTAAAGAATCCAATGTTTCTTCGGATATTTCCTGACGGTCAAGAATATGGTAAAGATAACGATGGTGGTTGATCGTTTTTTTGAGTTTCTCTATCCTTTCTTTGACCTCGCTTTTTTTCATGGATTAAGTGGCCTAATTATATCAAAATAAAACGACACGAAAAGGCATGGAGAGGAGGGTTTATAAGTAGTTAATTATTCCTCAATCAAATCAAGAGATCTGGTAACTTCCCTGTATGTTCCTACTGCCCGGTGGTTTAAAGGAGTCTCTGTTGAAGCACAGGAAGCTAATCCAGAACCAAAATAAAGCACATAAGTAGAACCGATTGACATAGTTGGAGCGCTTACCGAAGGGGGTCTTGCTCTTTGTTCGTGCAGGCACCATTCTAACGCGCTGTCGGCAGTATAGATTGCAACTATTGAGTTGGCAGCTTCTGTCGATGTTCTTAACCGGGGTAAAAATATATTACCCAAAGACAGGGTTATGGTTAAAATAACTCCAAGCATTAAAACAGAAAAAATTAGTATGGATCCTCTTTGCGCTGTATTATTGGACATATTTATGAAAGTTAAAATTCATCTAATACACTTCTGGAGGTAACGGTGGTTTGAAGGTCTATCTGTAGTATTTCTTTTCCGGTTCTGTTTTGAACCGAAGTAACGATCGTTACTCTCGGACTTTGATTGTCGTTGGCCAAAGATCCCAAGATACAAAAACTCATTCTGGTGAAATTAACGTTAGAACCGCTAACATCAACAAAACTCCCACCATTCACATTTCTTTGAATGGTTCCGTTGTTTGTTTGATAGACTACGGTTCCCTTGAGAGGGTGAACCAATGTAATGGTGGCTGCGGAGCAATTTGCTGAATCTTGATTGGAGATTCTGCTTACTCTTATGTCTCTAGACATTTCTTCCATGACCAGAAGGGCATTATCTTGAATTTTTTGAACAGCAAAACCACGTCTTTCTAGATTAATAATCTGTATGAAAATTGCACTTACGGTGATGGCAACTATGGAAAAAATCAAAGAAGTTACAAGTACTTCTACTACAGTAAAACCGTTTTCGTTTGTGTATTTTTTCATAAGGTTATTTCCAGTCAAATAAGTGAGACTCGGCTTTAACATCCCGGGATCTGTTTCCTCTTTCTGTCCAAGTTACACTACTTATTATTTTTAACTCTTCGGAGCTTATCTTGGTTATCATTAGAGTTCTTTTAAATATAGTATCGGTTCCGGAAGAATAGTTATATAAACCGGAGGTTATCTTCAGGGGAGGATTGGCTCCTAAAGCAATAAGACTATTTGAGTTCCACTCAATTCTATAGATTCCATCGGACAGTCCGGTGTCAAAAGGCAGTCCGTTATGCCAATTTGCGTCTCTTAATGCTCGCACAATCTCAATTCCTTCTTGAGACAGGTTGGCTGCAATTAAATTATGTTGGATAACGGATGCAGTAGAGGAAATATTACTTGACAGAACTAAGGCCGGTCCCAAAGCAATGGTTAAAATAACCAAAGCTAATAGAGCTTCAATTAGGGTAAATCCTTTAGCACTATTCAATTTTTCCGGATGTGGATACATTTATAGTTTTACAATCTTCAGGACAGCCCCCCCCTTTTTTACCAATTGTAATAGTTATGGAAGCACTGACGGAAGAATTATTTATATAAGTATAGGGATGTGGGGGTTCCCAAAAAATGTCGCTAAAAACTGTCTTGAATTCAACCTTTTCGTCTGCGAAATTTTTTGTAGCAATGGTTGTATCCGTGCCATCAAGATTTCTGTTTAGTGATTTGCAGTTGTCTGAGCTTGCATCAGGGCCTGCGTAAACAGAGTAAGATGTTGGGTCTATGTAATGTATTCCATAACCGCATCTTATTTTAGATCCTGAGCCACTATCGTATTTTGTACTTGCAAGAGCTTTAGACTGAGTAGCTCTTATGTCTGATAAAATAATACTTCCACTTGCATTTAGATCTGGCCTAGTTCTTTGGAAACTTAGCAACATAAAAGTACTGATAATTCCAGTTATGGCAGCTACTACCAGGACTTCAATCAACGTAAATCCCCTATTCATTTTTTATCTCTATATTATCTCCACGATGAACTTTTTCTTTGTTCAGAATTTTTGTGGCCACCTTTTCAGAATTGAGATAGAAAACAAAATACTTATTGTTAATTCCATTAACGTGGCCGTCTATTTCCATGACATTTACGTTGCCGGATTCATCAATGATGTAGTTTAGCTTTATTTTCCCTATCGAGACTGCCATATTTAATGCGTCCAAAATTGTCATATCTTTTACTGTCTCACCTTCAAAAAATCTTTTTTCTGTTTCAAAATTTATAAACAAGGTGGCCATTTCCGAGGTGCTGTTATTTGGAAAATTGAAGAGCGGTTTGAATAAAGAAATAACACCGACCAATAATATCAGCAAAATGATTTGAGCGAAAACCGGTTTTTTAAAGAAATTGATTAGTAATTTTTTGTATTTCATTTTGAAAAATAATTATTATAATTGAAACTCCAGCCAGAAAAGAACCAAAAGGCAAGGCTGTTTTACGATTGGCCTTTCCAAACATCATTAGTCCAATTCCTGTCAAAGCCGCCGTCCAGACAGAAAAGAGAAACGATATAAACCCTAATGGGTAACCAAGGACTAAACCTATAAGGAACAAAATTTTGGCATCTCCAAGCCCAACCCACTCCCCTTTTGATACTACATGTATTATAGCAAAAATACTGCTCAAAACTAAAGCGGATAACAACAGGGACACAAACTCCGGTCTCCTAAAAAAATAGTTAAACAAAAAGACAATGAAAACAACCGGGATAATTATTTTGTCGGGGAGTAGTAAGTAAAGGTAGTCAAAGAAAATTAAGACAACAAATGAGGTGACAATTAAAAGGTAAAAAAGGTATTCTACTCCGAATATCGGTTGACGAAAGATGTAAAATAGTAAAAAACAAAGTGCAGTAGTAAGTTCTAACAAGAGATAAGTCGGAGAGATTGTGCTTCTACAGTTTCTGCAGCGCCCTTTTAAAAAAACGTAGCTTAGAACAGGAAACAGGTCATACCATTTAATTTGTTTTAAACAATTAAAACATTCTGACCGTCCGGTCAGAATTCCACTTTTTTTATCTAGTCTAAAAACAATCACACCCAAAAAGCTTCCAATGCTTAATCCTATTAAAAAAACAAAGGGATAAATCATGAGGTTAATTATCTAGTTTAAGTATAGTATATTAGCCCCAAAACAAAACCCCGCTATTTGCGGGGTTTTGTTTAAGAAGTTTTACTGGTTTTGTCCTTGGTCGTAAACACAGTCAATGGCAGCTGTGGTACAATTGGCGCCGTTGGCGTCAGCTCCATTACGTGCTTGTCCTGTCCATCCTGTGGAATCAATATCTGCATCGCTTTTTAAAGCAGCAGCAGATTGCTCAAGTTCCGCCCAGAGGTGATATTTTGTTGTTCCAGTGTAAGCATAGTTGTAAGTATAGTTTCCGGAGTTTAATGGATCTACGGGGAGAAGAGACATGTATTTAGGAATAATAAGTGCCCCCAATGCTGTAAAAGTTGCAATTTGAGGATATGTAGCGGCATCGTCAAAGTAAAGCTCCACCGCGGTCCTTACTTGGCTAACGTCAACAATTCTCTTTGCATCTCTTGCCCGTTGTCTTGCTACTCCTAATTGTAGTAAAAGTAATGTAGCCAAAATACCAATGATGGCAATGACAACCAACAATTCGACTAATGTGAAACCTTTTTGGTTTCGGTTTTTGAAAATCGACACTTTTGTATGATCATTTCTACTATCGGATTTTAGCTTCTAGAGTACCCAGATCTAAAATCCTTAATATAGAAACAGATTTAATAGGTTACCTAATGATGTAATAATTATAGAGCTAACTAATATCATGCACAAATTATTTATCAACAGGCATTAACCACTTACTCCAACTAAGTTGTATATTGGAAGCAAAATAGCTGACACCAAAATTGCTACAGCTATACCAAGGACAAATACCAAAATTGGTTCAATAAGTGTAGCAATATTGTCTATTGTGTTTTCCGATTCGGATTTATAAAATTTGGAAACATGTTCTAACATAAAGTCTAATTTTCCGGTCTTCTCCCCTATTGAAACCATGGAGGACATAAGAGGGGGGATTTCTTTATATTTGGAGAACACATCAGATATACTACCTCCTCCTCGGACGCTTTCCTCGGCGTCAACAAGAATTTTTTGGTAATTTATATTTCCAACCAAATCGGAGGTGATATGAAGTGTGTCTAAAATCGGTATCCCCGATTTAATCAAAGTAGATAAACTTTCTGATATTCTTGCCAAGTATAGATTTCTTACTACTGTTCCTAGGGCAGGCATGCTTATCTTGATATTGTCTAACGTAGTTTTGCCTTCAGGCGTTTTGATATATTGCCACACTAAAAAAATAGAACCAAAGAAAAGAGTAAAAATATAGTAAAGGTAACTATTTACAAAGTTGGTTACCCAAATAAGCGCCAGAGTGGTTAGAGGTAAGTCTTTAACTCCAACATCCTTAAAGATCGCCAATAGTTGAGGCAGAACATAGACAACCATAATCCCAGTAACGACAATTAGAGCAAACACCACGAATGCAGGGTAAGCCAGAGCACCTCTTATCTTAGAGTTTATCTCTTGGCTTTTTTCAAGGTGGTCAGCTAAGTAGAGCAGTGCCTCATGAAGTTTACCGGATATTTCTCCCGACTGTACGAGTTTAACGTAAAAAGAAGAAAAAAGTTTAGGATGGACTGCTAAAGCACTTGATAAAGCGGAACCACCTTCGACAGCGTCAGATATTTCAGAGACTATTTTTTTAAAAGTTGGTTTCTCAAATTGACGAGCTAAAGTTCTCAATCCTTCGGCTATTGGCATGTCGGCATCTATGAGAGTTGAAAGTTGGCGTGTAAAGATAACAATATCTTTATTTGTTGGTTTTTGTAAATATTTATTAAGATCCACTGAAAAAATATTGCCCTCCAACTGTTCAATGGATAAGATTAAATACCCCTTACTCTGAAGAGTGTTAACAGCAGTGTTTTCGTCATAAGCACCTACTCTTCCTTCAATAATTTCGCCACTTTGAGTTTTGACTTTGTATGAGAAATTCATCTTAAATTAGGTTTTTTAATTCACTTGGATTGAGCGAGTAAAATTCTGCTCTTTCCCAACTTATTTCTTTTCTTCTAACCAAGTCTGCCAATGATTTGTCTAGGCTTATCATCCCTATGTCTTGGCTTGTCTCAATTACCATATCCATCTGTCTGGGGCGATTGTCACGAATTAATGTTCTAATGGCGGGTGTTGCTATCATGATTTCAACTGCAGGGATAAGTCCGCCTTTTATTCTCGGGATTAATCTCTGGGAAATTATGCCTGAAATGGTGTTGGCGAGCTGGTTTCTGATTTGTGACTCTTGGTTAGGTGGGAAACTGTCTATGATCCTTTCGATTGTTTGAGAAGCGCTATTGGTGTGCAAAGAAGTAAAAACTAGGTGTCCGGTCTCTGCTGCAGTTAATACTGCGCTCATGGTCTCGTAGTCTCTCATCTCCCCTACCATGATTACGTTAGTGTTTTGTCGGAAAGTTGACCGTAAGGCTTTATGGAAAGAGAATGTATCTTGGTAAACTTCTCTTTGATCTATGATGCTTCTGTTTGGAGAGAAAAGGTACTCTATCGGATCTTCTATGGTTACTATTTTTTCAGCACGTTCTTTGTTTATTGTATCTATTATGGCGGCTAGGGTTGTGGATTTGCCGTGGCCGTTCGGTCCAACCACTAAAACAAAGCCTTGAGATAACTTTGAGAATATTTTGGTTATTTGGGGAAGATTAAGTTCATCAATACTCTTAACTTCGTTGGGGATTAATCTTAAAGAGGCAGCCAGGCCGCCCTTGGTCTGGTAGGCATCTACCCTAAATCTATTTTTTCCTTCTAGTTCATATGAAAAGTCTAATTCTTTTTCCGATAAGAAACGAGCTTTGTGATTGTCACCCAAAAGAGAAAAAACTAGTCCTTCCAAAGTTTCTTTGTCTAAAATTTTTTGTTGACTAAGCATTATCAAACGACCATCTATTCTTATTGTTGGATAATGACCAGGAGACAGATGTAAATCAGTTGCTCCTTGTTGGGCAGTTGTTAGTAGTAGTTCTTCTAAATATTGTTTTGCGTCCATAATGATATTAAAAATATTGTGTATTATATTGTTAGGCACTATCGCCTGCTTGAGCAATTTCAAGCAGTTCTTCTAATGATACTACTCCTTTCAATACTTTCAAAATTCCATCTTGGAACATTGTAATCATTCCCTGCCTCTTTGCTTCTTGGCGAAGAGACGCCTCTGATATTTCTCCTAAAATTATTTTTTCAAGCTCGTCGCTCATCTCAAGCATTTCAAAGATAGCTATGCGACCCTTAAATGCCTTACCTCCACATTTTTTGCAGGGATTTTCTGTGTTTGGTTTATAGATAGTATAACTTGATTTAGAAAGATATTTTTTTTGATAGTCAGTTGGCATGTCAAGTATTGCTTCGCTTATCATTTTTTCTTCAGCAGTGTTTGACATGGTCTCAATTTTGCAATCTTGGCACAATCTTCGCAGTAATCTTTGGGCCGCAGCAACATTTAAGGTGGAAGGAATCAAGTATTTTTCAATGCCCATGTCTAGTAAACGAGGCACAACTCCCAAGGCATCGTTAGTGTGTAGTGTTGAAAGAACTATGTGGCCGGTAAGAGCGGCTTGAGTGGCCAAACTAGCCGTCTCCCTGTCTCTTATCTCCCCGACCATTATAATGTCCGGATCTTGTCTCAAGATGTGGCGTAAACCGCTAGCAAAAGTATAACCAATCTCTTCGTGAACTTGTGATTGATTAACTCCATCTACGAAATATTCTATCGGGTCCTCAAGGGTTACAATGTTTACGTCTTCACTATTCATCTCTTTAAGCATACCGGCTAGAGTGGTTGATTTACCTGAACCGGTGGGACCGGTTATAAGAATACTGCCGAAAGGTTTGTCAATGGCTCTTTTTATTACTTCCGCTGATCTGCCATCTAATCCCAACTCCGATAATTCTACTTTGCCGGTTAGTGGATCCAAAATACGCATTACAACTTTTTCCCCATTTTTTGTTGGGAAAGTGGAAACACGAAAATCTATTCTGCGATTACCAAGTTTTGTGGAGAATCTTCCGTCTTGGGCTAGTCGGGTTTCGTCTATTTTTAAGTCCGATAAAATTTTTATGCGTGTTATTATGGCGGACTGGAGGGTTTTAGGCAGAGTCAGGGTTGTTGTGAGAATACCGTCAATTCTGAAACGAGTCCTAACTCTGTCTTCAAACGGCTCAATATGAATGTCGGACGCTCGAGACTCAACCGCATGTTTTACTAATACGGCCACTATTTTTGATACTGGTGCTTCGGCGGTTATATCTTCAATTGATTTGATAGATCCAACCTCTTCGTCTTCTTTATCTTTTTCTTCCTCGGCTAATGACTCAAGAGCCTTGTTTACTTCACCTGACAGTGTCCGGTAGCTTCTTGTAATAGTTTCAAAATCTCGGTAACTTACTAGATATTTCTCCAATACCAATTTCTTATCTTCTGCTATGAATTTTAATGCTTCAAGAGCATCAATCGCTTCTGGGTTTATTATTGCCACTTTCAGGATATCCCCCTCTTTATCAAAAGGGGCAACTTTATAAAAATTAACCACATCTTCGGAAAATTCTTTCAAAACTTCACGACTAAATTCGTGTCCTTCTAAATCAACTGTCGGCAAGCGATAAAGTTTTGATTTTATCGCTAAAAGATCAAGGTCAGAGATGACGGATTTTTCCAGAAGAATTTGTCCGAAATCTTTATTTTCGTTTTGGGCTAAATCTGAAAAGGTGGTCGTATCTTCTGCGGAAATTACATTAAGACGAACAAGTTCGTCTACGAGAGTTTGGGGTATTTTGATTGGCATGGGTCACGAATTTAACCTAAATCGGGGCAAATAGGTCTTTTTTTCCTGTAACCCCGGGGCTGACCGGTGATTCCCCGAAGATCTGTAGTGCCTTGTATTTATTGTTGTCCAGTACCGAAAAATCTATTTTGAGATTTTCAAATATTTTTAAATTATTCTTTTCTGTTATGGAAGGCGACTCAATGGGAATCCTTGCCGGTACTGCCCATTGAGAATAGTAAAAATATCCAACAGCAAAACCTGTAACTACTATCAGGGCGACCATAAGCACAGTTTGGTTGTTTGATTGTTGTGGGGACATTATTTTAAGTAATATGCATTTCCTTTTACGACAAAATTTAATACGGTAGTATTACCCAGTCCTGCCACGGCGTCAATTGAAGTTATGTCTACAAGCCGTAAGTTTTTCTCAAAGGCTCTAAGGAAATTTGTTAATCCCGGGTAGTTTCCGTTCAAGTTTATTTCTAGAGATAAAAGGTTGTATGGGTTAGCATTCACATCAGAAGTGTTTTGACCGATTATGGCGGAGCTAAATAGTTCAATTCCATTTTTCTTAGATATATCATCTATCGCCGATAAAACTTCAGCTACGCTCTTTTTTGAGGGAACAATAGTTGATAGTTTGGCGATTTCTGGAATTCTTTTTTGATATTCTTTATCCAATTCCTTTATGTTGTTTATTATAGTGCTTCTTGATTTCAGCAAATCCTCTCTATCTTTTATGGCAATGTCCAAATCTGAAATTTCATTATAGAAAGGAAGAGCTAGCACCCAAAACAAAACTATAGCTATGGCTGTTAATCCTGCCCCAATGTAGTTTTTGTTCATTCTTTTAAGAATTTGGTTTTATCGAATTCTAATTTAATACTAAATTCTAGTTTACCAGAAGTCAGAACGTGAACATTGGTAAGCTCTATATCTTTTATGGAATCGTCTGAAACAAAAGCGGCTATTTGTCTGGCTACTACTGTGTAGTTGGTAGCTAAAGCCTTAAAATCAAATTTGTTATCGGAGACAGCGGCAGAAAATGATAAAAATTGAACTTGTGGTTGTAGTAATCCTTCAATTTTGCCCAATGCTTTTGACCAGACAACATGCGAGTCTAGAAGAGTTGATATTAATGACAGTTGCTTGTTCAAGGTTAAAAGATTGGCCTCAACTTTTTTGTCCCTATCTTTCTCAAGGTTTTCTATACTTGCATCTAACTCTATTTTTTTGTCTTTCAGGGTATTTTTATAAAAATAAAGACCACCCATCAAAACAAGCATTAAAACAAGAATTGCGGCTCCTATATAAATAAGCCTATTTTCTCCTGGCACGTTTATATCTATTTTTCTTCTTGTTTCGGGAAGCAGTTGTAATCCGTTTGAGTCTGCCATCTAAATAAAGTATAACTCAATAAATAATACTTGTTATCAACAACGACAATTTTAGTATCTGGGAAGGAAGATATTTATTGTCAGGTTAAGATTAGAGGCGGAGATGGTGTTGAGGTGTTGTTGGTGTCAACAGCTTGAAATTATGACCGATTCGCTATTTGTAAGGAATAATTCATAATTTCCGGCAGAAGGTGAAGTAACCCCTTGAATAGAAAGTTGTTGGTCGGATAAGTTAAAAGAGACAGAAAAAATTAAATAGTCTTTCATTTAACGATTTTTTTCAATATCTAACACGACTGAGTCAATTTTAGGCCAGCTTCCCCAAAAAGATATGTTTTCGTTTTTAAACCTTCTTTCTAAATACTGAGTACCCGTAATACCTACGTTGATCGTAATGGATGTGCTTCGGCCGTAAATGTTGGTAAGCGTTATTTTTACATCCCCTTCTTTGGTAAAAGGCTTGACTCGCATTTGTTCTACTTGCACGCTCTTGCCATTATTAGATGTTGTCGTCCCAGTAAACTCAATAGCCTGTTCATTCCGTAGTTTGGGGGCGTTAGATTCTAATCGAGCGCCGTCAAGACAACTTCCTTTTATTTGAAGAAGATAGTCAAGGGCAACATATTCTTCTTTTCCAAGGTTGGTGTTAAATGGCAATGCTATGCCGGCAGAAACTTTTTTTGGAGTGTAAGAGTCAATTACGGGTTCAATATTTTGGCATTTGACATTACCAGGCGGAGGAGGATCGGCTGGTGGTACTGGTTCCGGGAAAGTCTTGCTGACTTGATCACAAGCGTATTTGAGTATATCTTCTATGTTGCCGATGGACACATATGGAACATCTGAGCTGGCAATAGAAAAAGTATAATTTTTCATTTGCCCCACGGAGACATATCCAGGTTCACCTACTGCAGAAAGATAACTGGAACAAATAGATGTTCCTCGATTAAGAATTTTCAGATTTGGATTGGGATTGATTAAATGCTGTTCAAAGATAAGCTCGGCCTGAGCGGTTGTGGGCAAAACTATTATCATAACAAAAATACCTTCGATACCCCCACTATCTATACTAAAGGTACAGGTTCCGCCACCCAGAATGGTGGATGCCTGACTTGTGACCCCAAGTACTTGGTCAATCCTGGACTTTGGGAAGTATTCAAATATTCCTTCATCGCACGGGTTCAGTAAAGAAACGGCTAAGCTCTCCTTGGTTTCAAAATAATTATGGGAAAACAAAAAGACAAAAGTAGCTAAAAAGATAACGGTATAAATTTTTTTATCCAAGTGTTTAATAATTATTTGCCAAGTTTCAAAATTTAAAACCGGAAGCGAATTTGCCGATGATCGGTAATTCTTTTTCTTTTCCGGTAGCGGCATTTACGATACCCATTATATTCATAGTGACTAAGCAGAGATATATTATTGGGAAGAGGAATGACGGCAAAAACGTGGATGCGCCTATTGTGTAGAATATGTAACTAAATATTAAGCTCAAAATTCCAGCTCCGATCCAAAGAATAATGAGAATTAATCCCTGTTTGATGTGGAATTTTACAAACTGGTCATTTTTAGCATCAGTAAAGAATGGAACAATAATAAGTATTCCTAAATAAGCCAAAATAGCCATACCAGTATTTTGACTTGAACCAGAAGGTGGAAGTGGTATCTGGTTTGGTGCTGAGGGGACTATGGGAGGGACAGGTATGGGCGGTGTTGTGGGCTGAGTTACCGGTGTTTGCGGAACTATTTGTGCTGACTCTGTCCCCTGACCGACTGACTGATTTTGTGTTTTATCCATAATTTAGATATCCCTCATTGCAAGACCTGTGGCGATAGAAAATGTATTGGCCAGTTCTTGAATAACGGGTTTTAATGACTCTGGGTACATAATTCGGGCAAAAGAGTTAGAGCCATAGACATCCATGTCCAATTTTTGTTTGAAATAGTTTATAAAACTTGGCATGTTTGTAAGACCACCAACAAGTAAAATCCGTGACACCTTTTGTTTTTTAGAGCCCTCATAATTGTTAATAGTTTTCTTGGTTTCAAAAGCCATCATGTCTATCAAGGAAACCATGGCTTCGTTTACTATATTTTCATCAATCTCTTTCATGCCTAGCTTTCTTTTTAGTTCTTCTGCTTTTTTAATGCTTACCCCTAAAGAGCGGGCGATGGATTTGGTTATTTCAAATCCACCTATTTCATAATTGTGACTTACTCTCTCATATCCTTTGTTAACGATAACAATTGAGGTGCTTCTGCCCCCGATGTTTACTATGGCTGTGGGGGAGAGGTCATTTCCTAAAAGAGCTCTAATAAGTGCCGTGTTTTCCAATTCAAGTGCTTTTAGATTCAAGCCGGCGCTTTTCATTATTCTCTTATATTTTTCGGTTTCATCTCTTGGTACAGCCGCTAGAAATACTTGAACTGTGGTGGGTCGTCCCAGTGCCGATGTTGACTGTTGTTGAATCCGTCTCGATAGAGACCCGTCCCCGCGACTCAACGCGCCGTCAATGTCGGAAGCGGGACGCATTATGTCTATAATAGACCAGTCCAAGATGACCTCGTTTAGTGGTATTGGTATGTATTTTCTGGCCTCAAAAGGTAATGCCTTTGCCAATTCCTGTTCCGAAAGATAAGGCATTTCAATAATTGTGGTAAAAGTTGAAAACGAAGGAATAGATACTATGGCATTTGTGGATTTCATGTTGCTTTTTTTTAGAAGCTCTTTCAGTCCCCAAACAATTTCCTGATCCGGTAGTTTTAAAATACTTTGGCCCGTGCCTGGTCCGGAAGATTGAATATCTGTATCTTTTAATTCAAAGAGGCCATAATTTTTTAAAACAAAACGACCGCCTGTTTTTTCAAGTTCAACAATTTTTATGGCTGCTGTTCCGATATCAATTCCTAATTTGCTTTTTTCCCCGAAAAGATTAAAAATAGGCACAACAAAAGTATAACATAATATCATTATCTACGCATTGTGAATTATCCCCAGAAAAGCATCAGTTGGTTCCTGGAATTAATTTTTCCTACTCGTTGTATCGGTTGTGGTAAATTTGACGACTACATCTGTTGTAAGTGTTTGAATTCCATATCAATCAACAAAAACTTCGAGTGTATTGGTTGCAAAAGAAACACTCCTTTTGGTCAGACCTGTTATTTATGTGCCAAAACAAATTTAGTAGACCAACTGTTGATTGTGGCTGACTATAGTAATCCTTTAGTTGAAAAGTCTCTCAAGTTTTTAAAGTATAGATTTATTTCTGATTTAGACGAACCGTTGCTGGTTTTGGTAAAGAAATATCTCAAATGGCTGACCTTGGACAAAAAGTTCAATGTCTTTAACACGAATCCCCTCTTGATCCCAGTGCCACTTCATCAGAGGCGCTTTAATTGGAGAGGTTTTAATCAGTCTGAATTATTGGCCAAAGGAATTACTGATACGTTTCAAATGGAAATTAATTCAGGTATTATTGAGCGTTCAATCAACACAACACCTCAAGCCGACATAAAAGAAAAGGACAAAAGACTAATAAATCTAGAAGGGATTTTTAAAATTACAAACAAAGAAAAAATTAGCGGGCGCGAAGTGTTACTGATAGACGATGTCTGTACCACGGGAACAACCCTGAACGAGTGCGCTAAGGTTTTGAAAGCTAATGGTGCTTCAAAAGTAATTGCCTTAGTCGTTGCGAGGGGCTGATTTTTATGGTAAAATTTAGTGAATTTGGAGACGTGTCAGAGCGGTCTAATGTACCTCTTTGCTAAAGAGGTGAGGGGCTAACACTCCTCCGGAGGTTCGAATCCTCCCGTCTCCGCCAATTGGGAAAATGCAAATTTGAAGAGGTCAGCTCGCGGCGCGAGACGCGCCGCTCGCATAGGATTTGAAAGGGCTTTTTTGGCGAAAAGGAAAAGGATTTATCAATGAAGGGCAAAAGAAATTTTTTCATTAATTTTTTAACT
>Ga0209343_10003154_pt1 | contig 20911 bp, 32 predicted proteins | sample RifCSPlowO2_02_FD_184026 | JGI IMG/M metagenome (GOLD analysis project Ga0209343, IMG submission 184026) | Groundwater microbial communities from Rifle, Colorado - Rifle CSP2_plank lowO2_0.2 (SPAdes) (version 2) | ecosystem: Environmental > Aquatic > Deep subsurface > Groundwater | place... | reverse complement strand
CTCCGCCCGACATGTCGGGCGGAGCCCGACCTACGGTAAATCGCACGTTGTCACGAATTACAGAAATCTCAACAATGCCAAAACTGCTCACCCCGGAACCCTTGCCGCGATATACGCCTTCAACTGCGCGACATCCGGCGGCAGGGTGTCGAAGCGTTGCGGCAGGCTTTCGATGTTTTCGTAACCCGCCGGACGTTGCGGGTCTTGTCCCAGCGCCTCGCGGATGGTTTCCTCGAACTTGGCGGGCAGCGCAGTTTCCAGGCACACCAGCGGAATGCCCGCCTCGCGATGCGCCAGCGCGGCTTTCATGCCGTCGGCGGTATGCGGGTCGATCACCGCGTTGTATTGCTGATGCACGCGGCGGATGGTGGCGATGCGGTCGACGTGGCTGCTCGAACCGGAGGCCAGGCCGAATTCCTGCCCTTTCGCGAAATAGGGTGTTTGGCTCAAATCGAAATAGCCGTCCTTTTCCAGTTGTTGCCACAAACCCTTGAGGACTTGCGCATCGCGCTCGACCAGGTCATAGACAAAACGCTCGAAGTTGGAGGCCTTGGTGATGTCCATCGACGGGCTGCTGGTGTGCATCGTTTCCGGACGCGGGCGGTACACGCCGGTCCTGAAGAACTCGTCGAGCACGTCGTTCTCGTTGGTCGCGACGATCAGCTTAGCGATAGGCAGCCCCATCTGGCGCGCGATATGCCCGGCGCAGACGTTGCCGAAATTGCCGGACGGCACGGCGAAGGACACCTGCTCGTCGTTGGTTTTGGTCAGCGCGAAATAGGTCTTGAAGTAGTAAACCGCCTGCGCGACGACGCGCGCCCAGTTGATCGAGTTGACCGTGCCGATGCGGTATTTCTCCTTGAAGACCAGATCGTTCGACACCGCCTTGACCATATCCTGGCAGGCATCGAACGGCGCGGTCACCGCGATATTGAAGATGTTCGGGTCTTGCAGCGAATACATCTGCGCGGTCTGAAAAGGGCTCATCTTGCCCAGCGGCGACAGCATGAACACGCGGATGCCGCGTTTGCCGCGCATCGCGTATTCCGCCGCCGAGCCGGTGTCGCCAGACGTGCCACCGAGGATGTTCAACTCGGCGTGATCTCTGGCCAGCGCGTATTCGAACAGGTTGCCGAGCAACTGCATCGCGACATCCTTGAACGCCAGCGTCGGGCCGTTGGATAGGCCGAGGATATGCAGGCCGGGCTCCAGCGTCCTGACTGGCGTAATCTCCTCGCTGCCAAAAGTTTTTGCGGTATAAGTCTTGTTGATAACTGCCTTCAGGTCGTCCGCCGGAATATCGGTGGCGAAGCGGCTGATCACCTCGAAAGCCAGCTCGCGGTAATTCATGCCGCGCATCGCCTGAAGGTCGGCCTGGCCCAGCTTCGGATAATGGTCGGGAATCGCCAGACCGCCATCGTCGGCGAGGCCGCCGAGTAGGATTTCGGTAAAGGATTTTGCGGCCATGCCGCCGCGGGTGCTGGTGTATTTCATTCGGTAAATTCCTCAACGGTAGGGCGCAATAACCAACGGGCATTGCGCCACATGTACTGCCAAACATCCGGTGCAATGCGCTACGCTTATTGCACCCTACGAATTCTTAGCCAAGTTGCTCCAGCCGCAGGCGCGTCACCTTGCCCGCCACTACCGGCAGCGCTTCAATCTTTGCAATTGCCGCGTTGATGCGCTTTTCGCGCGTCTGGTGGGTGAGCATGATCAGGTCGGTCTGCTCTTCGCCTTCTGCGGGTTCTTTCTGGATCACCGCGTCTATCGAGATCTGCTCACCGGCAAGGATACGCGTGATGTCAGCCAGCACGCCCGGCTTGTCCTGCACGCACAGGCGCAGGTAGTAACTGGTGGTGACTTCGTTCATCGGCAGGATCGGCAAGTCCGCCAGTTGATCCGGCTGGAACGCCAGATGCGGCACGCGGTGTTCCGGGTCGGCGGTATGCATGCGTGTGACATCGACCAGATCGGCGATCACCGCGCTGGCGGTCGGTTCTGCCCCTGCTCCTTTACCGTAATAAAGCGTCGAGCCGACCGCGTCGCCCTGCACCAGCACCGCGTTCATCGCACCTTCCACATTGGCGATCAGGCGTTTGGCCGGAATCAGCGTCGGATGCACGCGCAGCTCCACGCCTTCCGGCGTGCGCTTGGTGATGCCGAGCAGTTTAATGCGATAGCCGAGTTGTTCGGCATATTTGATATCCGTCGCATCCAGTTTGGAGATGCCCTCGATGTATGCCTTATCGAACTGCATCGGGATGCCGAACGCGAGCGCGGACAGGATGGTAATCTTGTGCGCCGCATCCACGCCTTCGATGTCGAAGGTCGGGTCGGCCTCGGCGTAACCCAAACGCTGCGCCTCTTTCAGCACGGTGTCGAAGCTCAGTCCCTTGTCACGCATCTCGGACAGGATGAAATTAGTCGTGCCGTTGATGATGCCCGCGATCCACTGGATGCGGTTCGCGCTCAGGCCTTCACGCAGTGCCTTGATGATCGGGATGCCGCCCGCCACCGCCGCCTCAAACGCGACCGTCACACCCTTGTCCTGCGCCGCCTTGAAAATTTCGTTGCCATGCATCGCCAGCAGCGCCTTGTTGGCGGTGACCACATGTTTGCCGTTCGCGATGGCTTTCAGCACCAGGTCTTTCGCCACACCGCAACCGCCGATCAGTTCGATGACAATATCCACTTCCGGATCAGCAACAACAGAGAAGGCATCATCCGTCAGACGCACTTCCTCTGTCCTCTGTCCTCTGCCTTCTGTCATCTGGCGCGCCAGTTCCAGATTCTTGTCCGCCACCACGGTGATGCGGATCGGACGTCCGGCGCGGCGTGCAATCTCCTCCGCGTTGCGCCGCAATACAGTGAAAGTGCCGCCACCGACCGTGCCGATACCGAGGAGCCCTGCGTTGATTGGTTTCATAAAGTCAGTTGTTAGTCGTAAGTTGTTAGTCGTAAGTTGGAAACGGGGCGCTGGTTCTAACTAAGAACTTACGTCTTCCGACTTCCAACTGGTTCACTTGCCATGTCTCTTGCGGTAGCTTTCCAGAAAACGCGCGATGCGCCCGATCGCCTCGGTCAGGTCATCGGCAATCGGCAGGAAGACGATGCGGAAATGATCCGGATGGATCCAGTTGAAACCGCTGCCCTGCACCACCAGCACCTTCTCGGCTTCCAGTAGCTCCAGGATGAATTGCTGGTCGTTCTCGATCGGATAAACTTTCGGGTCGAGGCGCGGAAACAGATACAGCGCAGCCTTTGGCTTGACGCAGGTCACGCCGGGAATCGCGGTGAGCAGCTGGTAAGCTAGATCGCGCTGTTTGCACAGGCGACCAGTCGGCGCAACCAGATCGTCGATGCTCTGATAGCCGCCCAGCGCGGTCTGGATGGCGAACTGTCCCGGCACGTTGGAGCACAGCCGCATCGAAGCCAGGATGGTCAGCCCGTTGATGTAATCCTGCGCATGTTTCTTCTCGCCGGACACCACCATCCAGCCGGCGCGGTAACCGCAGGCGCGATAATTCTTCGACAACCCGTTCAGGGTAAGAAACAGCACATCGTCGGCCAGTGAGGCGATCGAGGTATGCGTCGCACCGTCGTACAGCATCTTGTCGTAAATTTCATCGGCGAAAATGATCAGATGATGCTGACGCGCAATCTCGATGATCTCCTTCAGAATCCCGTCGGAATACAAAGCCCCGGTCGGATTGTTCGGGTTGATGATAACGATGGCGCGTGTGCGCGGTGTGATCTTGCGGCGCATATCTGCAAGGTCGGGCATCCACTCGCTCTGCTCATCGCATAAATAATGGCGCGGTGCGCCGCCTGCCAGCGTGACCGCCGCCGTCCACAGCGGATAGTCCGGCGTTGGAATCAGCACCTCGTCGCCGGTGTTGAGCAGCCCCTGCATTGCCATGACAATCAGTTCCGATGCGCCGTTGCCGATGTAGATATCTTCCAGACCAACCCCGGGAATCTTCTTTGACTGGCAGTAATGCATGATGGCCTTGCGTGCCGCGAACATGCCCTTGGAATCGGAATAGCCGGACGAATTCGGCAGGTTGAGAATCACATCCTGCTGAATCTCTTCCGGTGCCTCAAAGCCGAACGGCGCAAGATTGCCGATATTCAGTTTGATGATGCGCTGCCCCTCCTCCTCCATCTGCCTGGCGCGTTCCATCACCGGGCCGCGAATGTCGTAGCACACGTTGGAAAGCTTGGTCGATTTCAGGATGGGCTTCACGATCTCTCACTCAAAGTTGTTCAGGGCGATGCACTTCCGCTCAATGGTAGAATCGAACCACGCGCACAATCACCGCAAGGAGCGCGATTTTACCCGCGCAGCCCCTGCGCAGCAAATGGAGAACACGCATTGAAGCTAACCCTCGCCAATCCCGGCGATACCAAACTGTTCACCGCCCACGGCGCCGATTACGTTATGGTCAACGGCGAACGCTTCGGCACCAGTATCGTGGTGCGTGCCAATGAGGTGCGCAGCGATTGGGGAGTCACCGGCTTCGATGCGCTGGGTGAGACAGACTTTGCCTATTTCATCGGCCTCAAACCCGATGTGCTGCTGTTCGGCACCGGCGCACGGCAACGTTTCGCCCACCCGCGCCTGTACCGCGCGCTGACCGATGCCGGCATTGCGGTGGAGTTCATGACCACCCCGGCGGTGTGCCGCACCTACAATATTCTGGTAATGGAAGACCGCAAGGTCGTCGCGGTAGTGTTGCTTTAAAACATAGCACCATCCGGCAAAGGCGCCTGCTGCTTGGGAAAGCACTTAAACTCGCGTATATTTACAGGTCATCTTCCCCATTGATTGGCCGGTATGGAACAAATCAGGATTCGCGGGGCACGCACCCACAATCTGAAAAACATCAACCTCGATTTGCCGCGCCACAAGCTGGTGGTGATCACCGGTTTGTCCGGCTCGGGCAAGTCCTCACTCGCCTTCGACACCCTGTATGCCGAGGGGCAGCGGCGCTATGTAGAATCACTGTCGGCGTATGCGCGGCAATTTCTGCAGTTGATGGAAAAGCCCGATGTGGATCTGATCGAGGGGCTTTCTCCGGCCATTGCCATCGAACAGAAGGCCACTTCGCATAACCCGCGCTCCACGGTCGGCACGGTTACCGAGATTCACGATTACCTGCGCCTGCTGTTCGCGCGCGCCGGTGATCCATATTGCCCGCAGCATGATCTGGTATTGCAGGCACAGAGCGTGGGACAGATGGTTGATCATGTGCTGGAGCTGCCGGAAGGCACGCGCATTATGATTCTTTCTCCATTAGTCGTAGAGCGCAAGGGTGAACAGCTGGATCTATTCGACGAGCTGCGCGCGCAGGGTTTCACGCGCTTGCGCATCAACGGCAAGGTGTATGAGATCGACGCGCTGCCGTCGTTGCACAAGAACAGGAAGCATACCGTCGAAATTGTGGTGGATCGGCTGAAGGTCAATGCGGAAGCCAAACAGCGCTTGGCTGAGTCATTCGAGACCGCGCTGCTTCACGCTGACGGCCGCACGCTGGCAGTGGAGATGGATACGGAGAAAGAGCACCTGTTCTCGGCGAAATTTGCCTGCCCGATCTGCAGCTACTCGCTGCCTGAACTGGAGCCGCGCCTGTTCTCGTTCAACAACCCGATGGGTGCATGTCCCAAGTGCGACGGCCTCGGCGTCATCAGTTTCTTCGACCCGAAGCGCATCGCCGCCTTCCCGCAGTTGTCGTTGAGTTCCGGCGCAATCAAGGGCTGGGATCGGCGCAACCAGTTCTATCACCAGTTGCTCGCCGGCCTCGCCAAACATTACGACTTCGACATCGAGCAGTCGTTTGAAAGTCTGCCGGAGAAGATTCAGCAGGTGATCCTGTACGGCAGCGGTAGCGAGCAGATTGCCTTCCACTACCTGAACGAGCGCGGCAAACCAACACTGCGCGAACACGCCTTCGAGGGCATCGTCAACAACCTGGAGCGCCGTTACAAGGAGACCGACTCGCCCGCCGTGCGCGAGGAACTCGCGAAATACCTGAACAGTTGCCCCTGCCCGGAGTGCAAGGGCACGCGCCTGCGCCTCGAAGCACGCCATGTGCGCGTCGCGGAAATGAACCTGTACGAGATCAGCGCGCTGCCGCTGAAGCAGGCGCTGACTTTCTTCCAGCACCTGAAGCTGCAAGGTCACAAGCAGGCGATTGCGGAAAAGATCGTGCTGGAAATTGCCAGCCGCCTGACCTTCCTCAATAACGTCGGGCTGGATTATCTGTCGCTGGAACGCTCCGCCGAGACCCTGTCCGGCGGCGAGGCGCAGCGCATCCGTCTCGCGTCGCAGATCGGCTCCGGCCTGACCGGCGTGATGTATGTGCTGGACGAACCATCCATCGGCTTGCACCAGCGCGACAACGACCGCCTGCTGCAAACCCTGAAGAAACTGCGCGACATGGGTAACAGCGTGATCGTGGTCGAGCATGACGAAGAGGCGATCCGTGCCGCCGATCATGTAGTGGACATGGGGCCGGGCGCGGGCGAGCACGGCGGGCTGGTCGTGGCGCAAGGCACGGCAGAAGAAATCTGCGCGAGCAAGCAGTCGCTCACCGGCGATTATCTGTCCGGCAGGCGCGGCATTCCCGCACCGGAAAAATATCTGAAGCCGGATGCGGAACGCATGCTGCGCATCATCGGGGCAAGCGGCAACAACTTGAAAGGCATCGCGCTGAACCTGCCGGTCGGCCTGCTGGTATGCGTCACCGGCGTATCCGGCTCCGGCAAGTCCACGCTGATCAACGACACGCTGTATCCCGCCGTGGCGCAGCACCTGTACGGCAGCAGCGCCGAACCCGCACCCTTTGCCGAGATCAGCGGGCTGGAGTTTTTCGACAAGGTGATCAACGTCGATCAAAGCCCTATCGGTCGCACGCCGCGCTCCAATCCGGCCACCTACACCGGCCTGTTCACGCCGATCCGCGAGCTGTTCTCCGGCGTGCCATCGGCGCGCGAGCGCGGCTACGGGCCAGGACGCTTTTCGTTCAACGTCAAGGGCGGGCGCTGCGAATCCTGCCAGGGCGACGGCGTGATCAAAGTCGAGATGCACTTCCTGCCGGACGTGTACGTGCCGTGCGACGTGTGCCACGGCCAGCGCTACAACCGCGAGACGCTGGAGGTGCAGTACAAGGGCAAAAACATCCACGAGATTCTGCAGATGACCGTCGAGCAGGCGCATGAATTCTTCAAGCCCGTGCCGGTCATCGCGCACAAGCTGCAAACCCTGCTCGATGTCGGCCTCGGTTACATCACGCTGGGGCAATCCGCCACCACGCTATCCGGCGGCGAGGCGCAGCGCGTCAAGTTATCGCTGGAGCTGTCCAAACGCGACACCGGACGCACCCTGTATATCCTCGACGAACCAACCACCGGCCTGCATTTCCACGACATCGCGCTGCTGCTCAAGGTGATCCACAAACTGCGCGACCAAGGCAATACCGTGGTGGTGATTGAACACAATCTGGATGTCATCAAGACTGCCGACTGGGTCATTGACCTCGGTCCGGATGGTGGCGATGGTGGCGGATGCATCATCGCCGAAGGCTCGCCAAAAGTGATTGCACGGCATCCACAAAGCGCGACGGGAAGGTATTTGAAACCGGCACTCGGCCGCAAATAGGCTGGTAGGATTGTCTACGCAGCAAGTCCTTTTTCGTCAAACATCCCCTCGAACAGGATCGAGCTGAGATAGCGTTCACCGGAGTCGGGCAGAATGACGACGATGGCCTTGCCGGCGTTCTCAGGGCGTTTGGCCTGGCGGCGGTTGAGGCGCACCAGCGGGGTGTGGCTGATGGATAGTAAATTATCTTCGAACCAATTCGACATTGCATTCTCCCCTGTCGAATTACCCGCAAAATGTACCAAACAAAAAGCCGGACGTATCCGGCTTTTTGTTCGATGCTGAAACATCCTTCGACTGCGTTATTTACCCAGCCTCAACAGCTGCGGCTTCTGCCGGGCGGTCCATCAGTTCAACCAGCGCCATTGGCGCATTATCGCCCTGACGAAAACCGAACTTCAGAACGCGCAGGTAGCCGCCGTTGCGTGTCGCATAGCGCGGGCCAAGTTCATCAAACAATTTGACGACCGCTTCACGGTCACGCAAGCGGGCAAATGCGAGACGGCGATTTGCCAGGCTCGGATTCTTGCCCAGTGTCAGGATAGGTTCCGCAACACGGCGCAGTTCCTTGGCTTTTGGCAGAGTGGTCTTGATGACTTCGTGACGCAACAGCGATACGGTCATGTTGCGGAACATCGCCAGACGGTGACTACTGGTGCGGTTGAGTTTTCTTAAACCTGAACGGTGACGCATGATTTACCTCTCTTAACTTCTTGTTTTGTCGCGCCAACTTAAAGGGCTGCAACAGGCCAGTTTTCCAGTTTCATGCCCAGCGACAAATTGTGCTCGGCAAGAACCTGTTTAATTTCATTCAGCGATTTGCGCCCCAGATTCGGGGTACGCAGCAGTTCGTTTTCGGTGTATTGAATCAGATCGCCGATGTAATGAATGCTTTGCGCCTTGAGGCAGTTGGATGAACGCGGAGTCAGCTCCAGATCATCCACCGGACGCAGCAGGATGGGATCAACCTTGGGTGCCTGAACCTTCTCGGCAACCGGCTCGGTGCCTTCCAGCGCGGCGAACACGGAAAATTGATCGAGCAGAATGCGCGCCGCATTGCGGATTGCCTGTTCGGGGTCAATCGCACCATTGGTTTCGATGTGCATTACCAGCTTGTCGAGATCGGTGCGCTGTTCGACGCGTGCGCTTTCGACCGCGTAGCTGACGCGACTGACCGGGCTGAACGATGCATCCAGTGCAATGTGTCCGACCGCACGCGACTCGCTCGACACCTGGCGGGAAGTTGCTGAAACATAACCGCGCCCCTGCTCAACCTTGATGTGCATGTCCAGCTTGCCGCCCGCCGTAAGATGCGCAATCACGTGATCCGGATTGACCACTTCGACATCGGCATTGCCGCTGATATCTGCGGCAGTCACCACGCCCTGACCTTCTTTCTTGATGGTCAACACGACCTCCGGCACATTGTGCAGACGCAGCACCACGCCTTTCAAATTCAGCAGGATGTCCACAACATCTTCCTGCACACCGTCAATGATGGCGTATTCATGCAACACGCCGGCCATCTTTACCTCGGTTGGCGCTGCACCGGGCATGGAGGACAGCAGGATACGCCGCAATGCATTGCCCAATGTGTGGCCGTAACCACGCTCAAAGGGCTCCATCACCACTTTGGCCTGGGTGGCGGAAATTTTTTGTACGTCAATGATGCGGGGTTTCAAAAATTCATTCTTAGGCATACGCTACTCCGCGTGGATTACTTGGAATACAACTCAACTACGAGGTGTTCGTTGATGGTCGCAGGCAGTTCGGCACGTTGTGGCTTGGCTTTGTATGTCCCCTTGAATGCCTTGGTGTCCATTTCGATCCATTCCGGAAAACCGCGCTGCGCTGCGGCCTCGATAGCTGCCTTGATGCGCAACTGCACCTTGGATTTCTCGGTTACTTCAACCACGTCACCTGGGCGCACTTGATAGGAAGGAATATTGACGCGCTTGCCGTTCACCAGCAGGCCGTTGTGGCGCACCACCTGGCGCGCCTCGGCGCGTGACGCACCGAACCCCATGCGATAAGACACGTTATCCAGGCGGGATTCCAGATTCTGCAGCAGATTCTCGCCGGTGATGCCGCGCTGCTGCTCCGCCGCCCTGTAGGTCAGGCGGAACTGTCTTTCCAGTACCCCATAAATGCGGCGGACTTTCTGTTTCTCGCGCAACTGACCACCGTACTCGGACAGGCGGGTATTTTTTTTCTGGCCATGCTGGCCCGGCGGATAGGCCCTGCGCTCAACGGCGCACTTGTCGGTAAAACATTTCTCGCCCTTCAGAAACAGCTTTTCGCCTTCGCGGCGACACTGACGGCATTTTGCATCAAGATTTCTAGCCAAGATAAACTCCCAAAAATTTAGATACGACGCTTCTTAGGCGGACGGCAGCCATTGTGCGGCACCGGTGTAATATCTGAAATGCTGGTGATCTTGAAACCAGCCGCATTCAACGCGCGCACAGCGGACTCGCGACCGGGGCCTGGGCCCTTGATGCGAACTTCCAGATTTTTCACCCCGCATTCGACCGCAGCCTTGCCCACCAGTTCGGCTGCAACCTGCGCGGCAAACGGTGTACTTTTACGCGAACCCTTAAAACCGCTGGCGCCACTGGTAGACCATGCCAAGGTATTACCTTGACGGTCGGTAATAGTCACGATTGTGTTATTGAAAGATGCGTGAACATGAGCGATACCTTCCGCCACGTTCTTTTTAACTTTCTTGCGCACTTTAGTGCTTGGCTTAACCATTATCTATCCTCTGGGCTTTTCGTTATAGCAAACTTACTTCTTGGCGCCTGCAATCGCCTTGCGCGGCCCCTTGCGGGTACGCGCGTTGGTACGAGTGCGCTGACCGCGGCACGGCAAGCCGCGACGATGACGCAAGCCGCGATAGCAACCCAGATCCATCAGGCGCTTGATGTTCATCGTCGTTTCACGACGCAGATCGCCTTCTACCGTGAATTTGGCGACTTGTTCGCGCAGCATCTCTACTTCTGCGTCAGTCAAGTCTTTCATCCTGGTGCTTGCATTCACACCAGCCAGCGCGCAAATATCTTGCGAGCGCGAACGTCCAATACCGTAGATCGCAGTCAATGCAATCACGGCGTGTTGATGGTTGGGAATGTTGACCCCTGCAATACGTGCCATGCGGCTACCCTATCTTTAGAAAAGTGAAAATTGTATCATTAAGAGTTGATTTTGCTCAATTAACCCTGGCGTTGCTTGTGTCGTGGCTCCTTGCAAATAACGCGCACCACACGCTTGCGAATAACGATCTTGCAGTTACGGCAGATCTTTTTTACTGATGCCTGGACTCTCATTTTTTTCTCCTTGCTCGCTTAACTATTTGGCGCGGAACACAATGCGCGCCTTACTCAAATCATAGGGTGTCAACTCCACCGTCACCTTGTCGCCGGGCAGAATGCGAATGTAGTGCATGCGCATTTTTCCCGAGATATGCCCCAACACCACATGACCATTTTCCAGCTTGATTCGAAAAGTTGCATTCGGCAACGACTCCTCTATCTCGCCCTGCATCTGAATCACGTCTTCTTTAGCCATTAGCGCGCAAACCCGCCCTTGAAATTGGCTTTTTTCAGCAAATTCTCATACTGATGCGTCATCAGATAAGACTGCACCTGCGCCATGAAATCCATCGTTACCACCACCAGAATCAACAGCGACGTTCCGCCAAAGTAAAACGGCACATTCCACTTAACCACCAGAAATTCCGGCAGCAAACAAACCAAGGTGATATACACCGCACCAACCATGGTCAGGCGCAGCATAATCTTTTCAACATAGTGTGCAGTCTGTTCGCCGGGGCGAATACCGGGCAAAAACGCGCCGCTCTTTTTCAGGTTATCCGCCGTTTCTTTCGGGCTGAACACCAGCGCCGTGTAAAAGAAACAGAAAAATACAATCGCAGCCGCATAGGTCAACACATAAATCGGCTGGCCGGGAGACAGCATACCGCTGATGTCCTTCAGCCAACCCATGCCCTGCCCACTACCAAACCAACCCGCAATCGTCGCCGGAAACAGGATGATGCTGGAGGCAAAAATAGGCGGGATCACACCGGCCATATTTATCTTCAGCGGCAGATGGGAGCTTTGCCCGCCATAGACCTTGTTGCCCACTTGCCGCTTGGCATAATTCACCAATATCTTGCGCTGACCGCGCTCAACAAACACCACCAGCGCCGTCACGGCAATCGCGCCAAAGAACAACAACAACACCAGCGGAATGGAAAAAGCCCCGGTACGCGCCAACTCCAGGGTGCTGCCAATCGCACTGGGCAGCCCTGCCGCGATACCGGCGAAAATAATCAGCGAAATGCCATTACCCAAACCACGTTCGGTAATCTGTTCGCCAAGCCACATCAGAAACATCGTTCCAGTCACCAGGGTAACCACCGAAGTCAACTGGAACAGTACTCCAGGATTCGGCACCAGCCCAGGCTGCGACTGTAATGCCACCGAAATGCCAAATGCCTGAAACAAGGCCAGCACCAAGGTGCCATAGCGGGTGTACTGCGTTATCTTGCGGCGACCGGCTTCGCCTTCTTTCTTCAGTTGCTCAAGATGCGGAACCGCTATCGCGCCCAACTGCATAATGATCGACGCGGAGATGTACGGCATAATCCCCAGCGCGAAAATCGTGAAGCGTTCCAGCGCGCCGCCAGAAAACATATTGAACATGCCCAAGATGCCGTCTTTTTGCGACTTGAACAAGTCTGCCAGCACTGTCGGGTCAATACCCGGTACCGGGATATGCGCACCGATACGGAATACCACCAGTGCGCCCAATAAAAACCACAAACGCTGACCTAAGTCGCCATATTTATTCTTGCTTGCCGCCTTGGCCACAGTGCTCACTTATCCGCCTTACTCAGCGATACTACCGCCAGCGGCTTCAATCGCTGCACGTGCACCCTTGGTTGCCAGCAAACCCTGCAGCTTGACCGCACGGGAAATTTCACCGCACAGAATGACTTTTGCGGATAATGCATTCGCATGAACCACGCCAGCCTGCTTGAGCGCCAGCAAATCAATGCTGTCCACCGGCAGCTTCTGCAAATCGGACAGACGCACCTGGGCCGTATCATTACGCGTCAGCGAAACGAAGCCGCGCTTCGGCAAACGACGCTGCAGCGGCATCTGACCACCCTCAAAACCGACTTTGTGAAACCCGCCGGCACGGGATTTTTGCCCCTTGTGGCCACGGCCGGCAGTCTTGCCCAAACCGGAACCGATACCACGGCCAACGCGACGTTTCGCGTGCTTGGCACCCTGTGCAGGTTGAATATTATTGAGTTGCATTTTTATACCTCGCACTTAACCAGGTAATACACCTTGTTGATCATGCCGCGCACACAGGAAGTATCTTCCAGCTGTACGGTATGGTTGATACGGCGCAGACCCAAGCCACGAATCGTGTCGCGATGCGATTGCTTGGTACCGATCAGGCTTTTGATCTGCGTCACTCTGATTGTCTTGGCTTGTGTCATAACTTATCCCAAAATCTCGTCAACCATCTTGCCGCGCTTCGCAGCAATCTCTGACGGTGAATTCATTGCCTTCAAGCCGTTCAGCGTAGCGCGAACCACGTTATACGGATTGCTGGAGCCGATACATTTCGCCAGCACATCACGCACGCCAACAGCTTCAAATACGGCGCGCATCGCACCGCCGGCAATAATTCCGGTACCTTCTGAAGCGGGCTGCATCAACACCTTGGCGGCGCCATGCCTGCCGATCACGGTGTGATGCAATGTACCGTTCCTCAAGCTGACTTTGGCCAGATTGCGGCGCGCTTCGTCCATCGCCTTTTGCACAGCGACCGGAACTTCCTTGGACTTGCCCTTGCCCATCGCCACGCGGCCGTCGCCATCGCCGACCACGGTCAAAGCGGCAAATCCCATAATGCGACCACCCTTAACGACTTTGGTAACGCGATTCACGGAGATCATTTTCTCGATCAGACCGTCATCACGTGCTTCCTGTTGCTGCATTCTTCCTTGCGGCTTAGCCATAACTCAACTCCAATTAGAACTGCAGACCAGATTCACGCGCAGCTTCAGCCAGCGCCTTGACCCGGCCATGATACCGATTGCCGGAACGATCGAACGCCACTTGAGTGATGCCCGCGCTCTTCGCCTTTTCGGCGATACGCTTGCCCACCACCGCAGCAGCAGCAATGTTGCCGCCATTCGCCATATCCTTACGGACTTCAGCTTCAACGCTGGACGCACTGGCCAACACCTTGCTGCCACAATCTGAAATAACCTGCGCGTAGATATGCAGATTAGTGCGGTGAATGGCCAGACGTACGGTCTTTTTCTCAGCAATGCGTGCACGGGTTTTGCGTGCTCTGCGCTGACGCGCTTCTTTCTTGATCAACATATCCGCCTCAATTATTTCTTCTTGGTTTCTTTCAGGATCACCACTTCGTCGCTGTAGCGCACACCCTTGCCTTTGTATGGCTCGGGTTCACGGAAAGCACGAATCTCCGCAGCCACTTGCCCGACACGCTGCTTATCCGCACCCTTCAGCACAATGTCGGTTTGCGTTGGCGTCTCAACCTTCACGCCAGCAGGCATCTTGTAAGTCACCGGATGCGAGAATCCCAAGGTCAGATTCAGCGTGTCGCCGGCGGCTTGCGCACGGTAACCCACACCAACCAGAGTCAACTTGCGCTCAAAACCCTTGCTCACGCCCTTAACCATATTGGCCAGCAATGCACGGATCGTGCCGGACATCGCATGCGCCTGGGTGGAATCGTTCTGTGCCTTGCACAGCAGGCTATCGCCCTCGCGCACCACACTGACATCACCCGACAGGACTTGCTTCAAGGTGCCCAGCGGCCCCTTGACCGAAACTTCGCCCGCCGCCAGCGCAACTTCAACGCCACTGGGCACGACAACTGGATTTTTGGCAACTCTAGACATATTTACCTCGCGTTACGCGACAACGCACAGCACTTCACCGCCAACACCATTGGCGCGCGCTTTGCGGTCGGTCATCAAACCCTTGGAAGTGGACACAATGGCGACACCCAGGCCATTCATCACCTTGGGTATATCGTCGGAACCCTTGTAAATACGCAAGCCGGGGCGACTGATGCGCTGGATCTTCTCGATCACCGGGCGCCCGCTGTAATATTTCAACCCGATTTCCAGCGTGGCCTTCCCGCCCTCGCCTGCGATGACCTGGTAGCCATCGATATAACCTTCATCCTTCAATACCTCAGCAATCGCCGCCTTCAACTTGGAAGAGGGCATCACCACTGTGGCTTTTTCCGCAAGCTGCGCATTGCGAATGCGCGTCAGCATATCGGAGATCGGATCACTCATACTCATATAATTGCTCCTACCAGCTTGCCTTAACGATACCGGGAATGTCGCCGCGCATCGCGAATTCACGCACCTTGATACGCCCCAAACCGAATTTCCTGAAAGTACCGCGTGGACGCCCGGTCAAGGCACAACGATTACGCAAGCGCACCGGGCTTGAATTGCGCGGCAGCAACTGCAACTTCAGGCGCGCAGCAGCACGATCTTCATCGCTTAGCTTCATGTTGGAAATCGCTGCCAGCAATTCAGCACGCTTGGCCGCAAACTTCTTTACGGTGTCACGGCGTTTTTGCTCGCGGTTAATCACTGCCATCTTAGCCATTAGTCTTCCCTCATTTTTTTAATGGGAGTTTGAATGCCAACAGAAGCGCTTTGGCTTCTTCGTCGGTCTTTGCGGAGGTGGTGATAGTGATATTCATACCACGCAACGCATCAATTTTTTCGTATTCGATTTCCGGGAAAATGATCTGCTCTTTCACGCCCATGTTGTAATTTCCGCGGCCGTCAAAGGATTTGCCGGAAATGCCGCGAAAATCGCGGATGCGCGGAATCGCGACGGAAATCAGGCGATCCAGAAATTCATACATGCGCTGCTTGCGCAACGTCACTTTGCAGCCGACCGGATAACCATCACGGATCTTGAAGCCCGCAATGGATTTCTTGGACAACGTGACCACAGGCTTCTGGCCGGCAATCTTTTGCATGTCCCCAACCGCAAATTCCATCACCTTCTTGTCGGCAACCGCTTCGCCCACACCCATGTTCAGGGTGATTTTTTCGATGCGCGGCACTTCCATGACGGACTTGTAGCCGAATTGCTTCATCAGGTCCTTGGCGACCTTGTCTTTATAAAATTCGTACAAACGAGCCATGCCCTTACCCCTTAAGCGTCAATCATTTCGCCGCTGGACTTGAACACGCGCACCTTGCGCCCGTCTTCCAGCGTTTTAATACCGACCCGATCACCCTTTTTTGCAGCCGCGTTATAGACCGCCACATTCGAAATATGAATCGGCAATTCCTTTTCCACGATGCCACCAGTCAAACCCTTTACCGGGTTGGGCTTTTGATGTTTCTTGACTTTATTAATGCCGCCAACCAGCAGGTACTCACCCAGCACGCGCAACACATTGCCGCGACTGCCCTTGTCTTTGCCAGTGATTACGATAACGTCATCGTTTTTCTTGATCTTGCGCATGATTTCCCTCGACTCGATCTGTTGCCGCTTACAGCACTTCAGGTGCCAGCGAAACGATCTTCATGAACTTTTCGGTACGCAACTCGCGTGTCACCGGCCCGAAGATGCGCGTGCCGATCGGCTCCAACTTAGCATTCAGCAACACCGCGGCATTACCGTCAAACCTGACCAGGGAACCATCCGTGCGGCGCACCCCTTTGGCAGTACGAACCACCACGGCGTTATACACTTCGCCTTTTTTTACGCGACCGCGCGGCGCCGCATCCCTGATGCTGACCTTGATGACATCGCCGACAGAGGCATAACGGCGCTTGGAGCCGCCCAATACCTTGATGCACATCACGGAACGCGCACCGGTATTGTCAGCCACGTCTAAAACAGACTGCATTTGTATCATTATTTAATCTCCAACTTTTTCCGCCCAAGGCGGCCAGTTTTGGAACCCGTTCGGGTTAGGTCGCCGCAAGCGGCTGATAAAAACTATTTCTTCCTATCGTTCGCCTCCTCGCCCGCTTGCGGGAGAGGATTGAGGAGATGGTTCGGAAACGAAGCCGCGCATTATATGCAAGTTCTGGAAAAACGCAAGCCAAAATATTAAATCGCAGCAGCCTTTCCAATCAACTTGGCAACGCGCCAGCTCTTGGTTTTGGCAATCGGACGGCACTCTTCAATCGACACCACATCACCAGCATGAAATTCATTGGCTTCATCGTGGGCATGGTATTTTTTGGAAACGCGAATAATTTTTCCCAGCAACGGGTGTTTTACCTTGCGCTCGACCAGAACCGTTACGGTCTTGTCCATCTTGTCGCTTGTCACGGTACCGGTCAGGGTACGCTTCAGTTTGGAATCGCTCATATTACTGTGCACCCTTCTCTTTCAATATGGTTTTTACACGGGCGATATCGCGGCGTACTTTGCGCAACTCACTGGTATTGGTCATCTGCTGCGTTGCAACCTGCATACGCAGGCCGAACTGCGCCTTGGTCAGTGACAATACCTCCTGTTGCAAATCTGCCGCAGGCCTGGTTCTCAATTCATTGGCTTTCATATCACGCACCTACCTGTCTGATGACGAACGTGGTCGCAATCGGCAACTTCGCAGATGCCAGACGGAACGCTTCGCGCGCCAATACTTCGTCCACTCCATCCATTTCATACAACATCTTGCCGGGTTGAATCTCGGCAACGTAAAATTCAGGGTTACCCTTGCCATTACCCATGCGGACTTCGGCAGGTTTTTTGGAGATCGGCTTATCCGGAAAAATGCGTATCCAGATACGGCCACCGCGCTTGATATGGCGCGTCATCGCACGGCGTGCGGCTTCAATCTGACGCGCCGTCAAACGACCGCGCGCAACCGCCTTCAGGCCAAACTCGCCAAAGCTCACCTTGTTGCCACGGGTGGCAATGCCGGTATTGCGGCCCTTTTGTTCCTTGCGGTACTTTCTTCTAGCTGGCTGTAGCATGCTTTGCTCCCGACTTTCTTACTTTCTTTTCCGGTTCAGCGGCGGCCGGTGCGGCAACTTCCTGTCCGCCGACTTCGCCTTTGAACACCCAAACCTTCACACCGATGACGCCGTAAGTAGTCTTTGCTTCCGAAGTGCCATAATCAACATCTGCGCGCAGAGTATGCAACGGCACGCGGCCTTCGCGGTACCATTCGGTGCGCGCAATTTCAATGCCATTCAAACGGCCGGCACTCATGATCTTGATACCTTGCGCACCCAAGCGCATGGCATTCTGCATCGCACGTTTCATGGCGCGGCGGAACATAATGCGCTTTTCCAATTGCGCGGTAATGCTGTCAGCGATCAATTGCGCATCAACTTCCGGTTTACGGACTTCTTCGATAGCGACATCGACGGATTGCAGCCCCATACGCTTGCGCAATTCGGCGCGCAACGATTCGATGTCCTCACCCTTCTTGCCGATCACCATGCCAGGGCGCGCGGTGTAAATCGTCACCTTGGCGTTCTTGGCCGGGCGCTCGATAATTACCTTGGAGACGCCGGCGGAAGCCAGCTTCTTTTTCAGAAAAGCACGAACTTCAATATCCTTGAGCAACAAATCAGCAAAATTCTTGCTGTTGGCATACCACTTGGAGTTCCAGTTTTTGCGAACGCATAACCGGAAACCGGTTGGATGAATTTTCTGTCCCATAATCTACCCTTGGCTCCCGACGCTGACTGTAATGTGACAAGTTTGCTTTTCGATGCGATTGCCACGACCTTTGGCGCGCGCCATGAAGCGCTTCAGCGACGCCGCTTTGTCAATGTAAATGGTTGTTACTTTCAACTCATCGATATCAGCGCCATCGTTATGCTCGGCATTGGCAATCGCCGACTCAAGCGCCTTTTTGATAATCCCGGCACCCTTCTTCGGGCTGAAGGCCAGGATGTTGAGCGCCTGTGCAACCGGCAAACCTCGAATCTGATCGGCGACCAGACGGCCTTTTTGCGCGGACAGATGAATATTTTTTGCAACTGCAGTTGTCGTTGTCATCATGCCCCCTTATTTCTTGACCGATACTTTTCTATCGGCAGCGTGTCCCTTGAAGGTGCGGGTCAGCGAAAATTCGCCCAGCTTGTGCCCCACCATGTTTTCGGATATGTACACCGGAATATGCTGCTTGCCGTTATGCACCGCAATTGTCAGACCGACAAATTCTGGAAGCACCGTGGAACGGCGCGACCAGGTCTTAACCGGACGCTTGTCATTGGCTGCACGCACCGACTCAACTTTCTTGAGCAAGTGTGCGTCAACAAATGGACCTTTTTTAATGGAACGTGCCATGTTTATTTACCCCTTAAACCTTAAAGCGACGGCGCACGATCATGCCGCTGGTGCGCTTGTTGCGACGCGTGCGGAAACCCTTGGCCGGCACACCCCATGGACTGACCGGATGACGACCGGCAGCAGTCTTACCCTCACCGCCACCATGCGGATGATCAACCGGATTCATCACCACACCGCGCACGGTCGGGCGGACACCGCGCCAACGCATCGCACCGGCCTTGCCAATAGAACGCAGGCTATGTTCGGAATTACCCACTTCACCAAGGGTCGCTTTGCAATCGATATGCACCTTGCGGATCTCACCTGAACGCAAACGCAACTGCGCGTAGCTGCCTTCGCGCGCCAGCAATTGCACCGACGTGCCGGCGGAACGCGCCAGTTGCGCGCCCTTACCCGGCAACATTTCGATGCAATGAATGGTCGAACCAATCGGAATATTGCGCAGCGGCAAAGCATTGCCCGGCTTGATCGGCGCTTCGGAGCCGCTCACCAGCGTCGAACCGGCGGTAATGCCTTTGGGCGCAATGATGTAACGGCGTTCGCCATCGGCATAGCACAACAGAGCCAGATTCGCGCTACGGTTCGGATCGTATTCCAGACGCTCTACGGTAGCGGGAATACCATCCTTGTTACGCTTGAAATCCACCAGGCGATAGTGTTGCTTGTGGCCGCCGCCCATGTGACGGGTGGTAATATGACCATTATTGTTGCGGCCCGCGGTCTTGTTCTTCTTTTCAACCAGCGATGCAATCGGCTTCCCCTTGTGCAAGTCAGGATTGACCACACGCAATACTGCGCGCTGCCCAGGAGTTGTTGGTTTAAGTTTGATCAATGCCATGATTTATCCTTGCTCACTTGCAGCAAAATTGATTTTTTGGCCCGCCGCCAGGCACACATACGCCTTTTTCCAGTTGTTGCGGCGTCCGACATAGCGTCCGGCGCGTTTGACCTTGCCCTTGACGTTGGCCACTTGCACACTGTCAACATTCACTTTGAACATCATTTCGACCGCCGCCTTGATTTCCGGCTTGGTTGCATCAGGCGCAACGCGGAAGATCACCTGCTCGTTCTTCTCGGTGACATAAGTCGCCTTCTCGGAGATTTGCGGGGCGAGCAGCACCTTCATCAAACGCTCCTGGCTGAATTGTTGCGCGCTCATGCGAACATCTCCTCGATTTTAGCCACCGCATTGCGCGTGACAATCACATTTGGAAATCGCACCAGGCTGACCGGGTCGGCTTGATTGGCTTCCAGCACCAGCACGTTGGGCAGGTTACGCGAAGACAGATAAAGATTCTCGTCCAGATTATCGGTGATAATCAGCAACCGCCCATCCAAACCCATCCCCTTGATTTTCTGCGCCAGCAGCTTGGTCTTGGGCGCCTCAACCGTCAGGCTATCCACCACCACCAGGCGGTTTTCGCTGACCAGTCTGGACAGGATCGATGCCAGGCCGGCGCGGTACATCTTGCGGTTCACCTTGTGCGTGTAATTCTCTTCGCCGGTGTTTGGGAAAATCTTGCCGCCGCCACGCCACAACGGACTGGATGCCATACCGGCACGCGCACGGCCGGTACCCTTTTGCGCGAACGGCTTACGGGTGCTCTTGGCAATCTCGCTGCGCCCCTTTTGCTTGCTGTTCGCCGCACGCGCATTGGACATGTAGGCGGTAACCAGTTGATGCACCAGGTCTTCGTTGTATTCGCGCCCGAACAATTCGTCGGATGCGCTCAGATTTGCTGTCGCCTGGCCTTTGTCGTTAATGACTTTAAGTTCCATTATGCACCTGCCTTCACTGCGGGACGCACGATAATGCTGCTATTTATACAGCCAGGAACAGCGCCTTTTACCAGCAGCAATTGACGCGCAATATCAACACGCACGACCTGCA
>Ga0209343_10003153_pt1 | contig 20919 bp, 21 predicted proteins | sample RifCSPlowO2_02_FD_184026 | JGI IMG/M metagenome (GOLD analysis project Ga0209343, IMG submission 184026) | Groundwater microbial communities from Rifle, Colorado - Rifle CSP2_plank lowO2_0.2 (SPAdes) (version 2) | ecosystem: Environmental > Aquatic > Deep subsurface > Groundwater | place... | reverse complement strand
GGAGAAGCTATGACTACTTGTAGCGACTGTAGATATTACCAGGTAAACCCAGAGGAGCTCAAGGTAGGCAGTTGTAGGGTTAACCCACCGACTACGTTTGCCCTCCCTTCATCAAAGGGGATAATGATTCAAGGGTTCGATCCAGGTGTTGGAATGGACCGCCTGGCCTGTGAAAAATTCAAAGCAAGAGAAATCCTGGTTAATTGAAAGGAGGTGATAAGGATGAAAGACAAGAAACGTAAGCCTGGCAAAGGCAGACCGAAACCGCGGGAGCCTTACTGATGCCCAGGGCCGAGGAAATCTTCAAGATCGAAGCCTTCGTGCTGCGTCGTACACTCAAAGCGGTATTGATAAAGTACGAGGGGGAAGAAATCTGGCTTCCTCGGTCGCAACTTTTTGACGAAGAAGATCTGCCGCAAGAAGGCGAGGCGACGGTGAAAATGACGGCTTGGATCGCAAAAGAGAAGGGATTGAGATGATTAATGAAAAGATCGTGCCAAAGGTGTATGTAGCAGACACTGAAACAACAGGGCAGTTTGAGCCAGAAATTCCAGACGTGGTGGAGCTTGCATACGCAGAGATAACTTCGGTCAAGACTCTTGGAGAATTTTTCTTGCAGCGTTACGAGCCCGCACAACCGATGCTTCTCTCCGCGCTCGCAACTCACCACATTCTCCCCAGCGAGCTTGCAGGGCTGCCTCCTTCACATCAAGCAAAACTCCCCGACGATTGCTACTACTTGGTAGGTCATAACGTCGATTATGACTGGAGAGCCTTGAGAAGCCCTCCAGACATCAAGCGGATTTGCACCCTTGCAATGGCCAGAAGAGTCTGGGACGATGAACAAGGACATTCACTCGGCGCTTGTATGTACCGTATCTTTCCACATGAAGAAGCTCGTGAGCGGCTTCGCAATGCACACAGTGCCAAGTTCGATGCAATTAACGCCTTTGATTTGCTGCGACACTTTTTAATGATCAAAGGAGGCTCGCTTTCTTCTTGGCGTGAAGTTTGGCTCTGGAGTGAAGATTGTCGACTTCCACGTACGTGGACTTTCGGGAAACATCGAGGGAAGAAAATTGGGCGGGAGCTCAATGGAAAAGCTGACTCGGGCTATCACTCCTGGTGTCTCAATCAGACAACAATGGATCCTTATGTGAAGAAGGCCCTTGTAGCTTTCAACGAGGGAAAGCTGTAAGTGCCAGTTAAAACAAAATCCTCTGGTCCACTTAACGCTCAGATTATGATCGTCGGTGAAGCTCCCGGTGCGGATGAGGAGATCGCAGGAATCCCCTTCGTTGGGTCATCTGGGACTGAGCTGACTCGAATGTTGCACGAGGCAGGCATCGTCCGCTCGGAATGCTTCCTCACGAACGTGTGCAAGTATCGTCCTCCAGAGAACAAGATCGAATTTTTCTTTCTCGATGCGAAGCGGACGAAACCGAATGAGCTGATTAAAGAAGGGATAGAGGAACTCAAGCAAGAAATCGCAACTGTCCAGCCCAAACTAATAATAACCCTCGGAAATACCCCCTTGTGGGCTCTCACAGGCAACAACGGTATCACTAAATGGCGAGGCTCCATGTTGAGGTGTGGGGACGCTATTCTTCTCCCTACATATCATCCCGCTCATATCCTCCGCCAGTGGGAATTCCGCTCCATTGCCATTCACGACTTGAAACGTGCAGCCCGCACGCTCGAGTCAGATGGCTGGCCAGCAGATAATTCCTCTATCCTCGTGCGCCCAAGCTTCTCTGATACAATGGATGTTCTGGGCACATTGATTCAGAAAGCCAACACCGCCGCCGCGCCAATTACACTCGCCTCAGACCTCGAGACCCGTCTTAAGTATATTGCCTGCCACGGGATCGCCTGGAGTGACACGGAGGCAATATCAATTCCCATTCTATGCGTAGAGCGCCCAACTGGATATTGGACCCTCGACCAGGAAGTCGCGATCTGGCAAAGAGAAAAGGAGCTTCTAACGCATGGAAGCGTTGAGATTGTCGGTCAGAATTATCTGTACGATGCTCAATACTTTGCTCGTAGGCGTGGTTACGTTCCTCGTCTCTGTCACGATACTATGTTCCAGCAGCACGTCGCTTATGCTGGCTTACCAAAAGGGTTGGATTTCCTGTCCTCGATGTACTGTCGTCACCATGTTTACTGGAAAGACGAAGGGAAGGAATGGAATATCAGCATTCCTGAAGAACAATACTGGGGATACAATGGAAAGGACGCGATAAAGACTTTCGAGATTCGTTTCGTATTGGAACAAGTTCTTCGCAGCATGGGGCAGTGGGAGATATATCTCTTTCAAATGAAGCTGTGGCCAATCCTTCTTCGAATGATGTTAAGAGGGATTCGAGTCGATAATCTTCTTCGGGGGAGAATAGCCGGAGAGCTTATAAAAGCTTTAGACTCGCGGCAGGGAGATTTGAATTTTATCCTTGGCAACGAGCTCAATTTCAACTCGCCTAAGCAGGTAATGGATCTATTTTATAACCAACTTGGGTGTAAAGTTATAAAAAATCGTAATACGAAAAAGCCTACTGCTGATGAAGAAGCTCTGCAACTCATCGCGGAGAGAGAACCATTGCTTCGCTGTCTCACAGAGCGAATCAACGACCTCCGCTCAATCGGTGTGATGATGAGCCATGTTATCAAAGCCGAGCTGGATTTTGATGGAAGGATTCGGTCTAGCTTCTCCCCCACCGCGGAAACATTTCGCTGGAAGTCCAGCAAGAATGCTTTCGGTGGAGGAACGAATTTGCAGAACTGGACAAAAGGAGATGAGGATAAAGAAGCAGCAGCGATCATTGGTTATCCTATTCCTAATGTTCGCAAGCTCATCGTTCCTGATCTTGGTCATGAAATTGCCTCCGTCGACTTGTCAGGTGCCGACGCGCAGGCAGTAGCTTGGGAGGCAGATGATGAAGATCTCAAAGCTGCATTTCGAGCAAAGGTGAAGATCCACGCGCATAATGCTTTAGCCATGTATCCTCGGATTTGTAAAACAGGCTTCGAGCAGCCGTACTATGATTTGATCAGAACAGGTGTTCATTTGATCAATTACTGCGGGAAGGATAAAACCCTCGCTGGTGCGCTTGGCTGCTCTCTTTACGAAGCCACTCGATTTAAAGATCTCTGGTTCCAACTTCATCCAGCTATTCTCGCTTGGCATGAGAAAATCCAGGATCAACTCATGCACACCAGAATGGTGACTAATAAGTTCGGCTACCGTCGATTCTATTTTGAACGAGTAGCTGACGTTCTTCCAGAAGCAGTCGCATGGATAGGACAATCAAATACTGCCTGCGTCTGCAATCGAGCTCTCGTCGCGGTGGAAGAACAAACACAGCTCATGCACGATCTCGAGATTCAATTCCTTCTCCAAGTCCACGACGAACTAGTTTTCCAATATCCCTCCCGCTATCGCGAACAAGTACTCAAAGCTATCTATCCTCTCATTCACATCTCTATCCCTTATGAAGATCCGTTAGTAATCCCTTGGGGATTAAAGACTTCAATGGTATCTTGGGGGGACTGCGCAGAAAGAGCGTGGCCTCAATAATAGTTATGGGGAGAATTACTCTGAATTATTCTCCCCATTTACCGGAGTGGAGGATTGACCAAGCGTCATTTCAACAATTGGCTGCAAAAATTCGTCGAATACTCATCTCATGGGGAAGCTCCGCTCAAAATGCTCTTTTGGACTGGAGTATCCACCATCGCAGGAGCCCTTCGACGACGGGTCTGGATAGATCAGAAGTACTTCCAATGGCTACCTAATTTTTATATAGTTTTAGTCGCACCTCCTGGCATCGTCTCGAAATCGACGACAGCCAACATTGGGATGAACCTGCTTAGGGGCATTCAGGGAATTACATTTGGCCCTAATGTAGTTACCTGGCAGGCGTTAGTAACCTCTCTAGCCAAGGGGTGTGAATCGGTGCCAGATCCTCGGCATCCAGGAGATTTTTACCCCATGAGTTCTGTCACGTTCTGTGCAGATGAGTTGGGGAATCTACTCAATCCACAGGATCGCGATTTAGTCGATACCCTTGTTACGCTTTGGGATGGGAAGCGAGGGGCGTTTATTAAAGATACTAAGACTTCAGGGAAGGATACGATTGAAAATCCTTGGGTTAATATCATCGGCTGCACCACCCCAGCTTGGATTTCAGGGAGCTTCCCAGAATACATGATAGGCGGAGGCTTTACCTCCCGCTGCGTTTTTATCTACGCTGACAAGAAGCGCCAACTCATCCCTTTTGTAGACGAGGTGGTTCCAGAGGATTTTGAAGAGACAGGGAAGAAGTTAATCCATGATCTTGAAATAATAAGCATGATGTTTGGCGAGTTTATTATTTCAAAAGCAGCTCGAGATTGGACAAGGATATGGTACATTGGGCACTGGAAGAATCCTCCGCCGGGGTTGACTGGGGATCAGTTCTCAGGCTACCTCGCCCGGAAGCAAACACATTTGTTTAAGCTAGCAATGGTTCTTTCTGCCTCGGAAGCAGATTCTCTAATCATTGAAGAACGACATATTCTGGCTGCTTTTGAAATGACCTCCGCGATCGAGCAGGATATGCCAAAAGTCTTCTCCCGCATAGGTCAGACGGAGATCACCCGAGGCAGTTTTGAAATAGTAACGCTTGTGGAAACAATTCCAGGGATTAACCAAACCGAGTTGTACAAACGTTTGTTCAGAACGCTCTCGTATAAAGATTTTATCGAGGCGTTAAATGGCGCTATTAACTCTCGTCAGATCCGCTCTCATCAAAGTGGAAATGACGTTCAATACCACTCAACCAGGATTATTCCAGATGAACATCAAGCTTCTTAAATACGTCAAAGAAGAAGGCTATTGCTGTATGTGGGCCTGGCTTGAGACAAATAAAGCGAAGCCGAGTTCAGACATCATGGACGAGCTGGGAAAAGTTTGCACTTCGAGAGCACTGAGATACCATCGAGCGAGCCATAAAAAAGGAGAGACTTTGTGCGAGGAGCTATCGAAATGCTTGAAGGAGCGGGTTAAAACTAATCGTGAGACTCTTTAATATCTTCATAGAGTCCACGGTATTTTCGTGACCTGGGGAGACCAGCTTCATCAAATTTCTTATCTTTCTGCCGTTTCTGCAAAGAAGTCATAATATCTCCTCCTGTCAAACGAAGTGCTTTGTATTCCGCTGGAATATCAATATTATACTCAGCTATTGCTTTCTTAACATCTGCTTCAGCTTTTTTATCCTTTTGATCTCTCGCGCGGAAGAGATCTTCAATCAAAAGCGATCTTCGAGTTTGATAATAAATCTGTCGATCGTATTGCTCAAACCGAAGAGCTCTACTGCGAGAAACGATTTCAGGATTGAACCCAAGAGCTTTACCAAAAATCTCACTCGAGGTCAAGTCTCGAATTTGCCCTGTTTCTGCGTCTCGAGTAACCATTGCACGAGAAGGAGCGAGGACTCCTTTCTGACTCCATTGATAAGCAGTATAAATATTCCCTGCTCCTCCTGGGAGTCGTTCAAAAACCTCCGATCGAGGCTTATCAGAGAAAATAGCTTCCAGACCAAATTTGATAAATCCTCCGGTTGGCCCGGCTAAGTCAAGTGAAAGCACACCGAGTTGCTCAGCCATCGAGCCCCGAGGATGAGCTAATGCATCAGTTCCTGGAACTATTCTTCCAAAGCCAATACTACGACTGACATCAAACCCGGCGATATTATGCCCAAAGCCTCTAGCATAAGAATCAGGGCCTATTCCTATACCTACGTTTTCCTCAATTTCTTGAATTACCTCTCGCAGCTCCTGTCGCATCGACTTCGCTCCACCGAACTTTCTCCAGAGAGCTTCAGCCAGATCGAGAATATTCTCTGCTCCTGGGAGGCCCTCGTATCCCGCGAGAAGCAATATCACTATCCAAATTTTCATTGTGTAGCCGCCCCAAATCGACCTGGGCGTTTCTCCTAAAAGCTTCGCAGCTCTACGCTCACCAAGCTCATATCCTCCGTATGAATGGAAAGCTGCAAGTTGAGCAAAGCTCATAAACACAGTAGCGAGTGGAATGAGTGGTTCAAAGAACTTTCCAAGAGGGTTTTCCTTGCCTACTTTAACCCCTCGCATGAAGGGAACTCGGTTGCCAAGGTTGTAATCGTTCTGAAGTTTATTAGTACGAGATACCGCGAGTTGGTATCTCTCCTCGAAAGAAAGCGGAAGTCCAAGGATTTTAAGATTAGGCTCTTTTGCCGTCGCTGCGAATTCTGCAAGAAAGGTTATTCGACGGATGCTAAGTTCAGTCAAACGAAAAGCATACATTGCTGCATCTATTGTGCCACGGCCAATTTTTCTTGCAAGTTGCCTTGTAGGCAGACGATACAAAGTTCCAGCACTGGCCATACCTGCAAGATGATAAGCGTAGCTCTGAACAAGCACGCCTTCTTTAATAGCTTGATCAAGCGCTTTTTGACTCTCTGGAGCGAGATAATCTCCTTTATTTCGTGTGTTGAGATCAGTAAGCTTAACCGATCTCAATGCATCACGAGTTGCTTTTACAAGAATTTTATCCCCTTCCACTTGCCCAAAGCGGGTAGTTATATCACTCCAGGTAAACACCAATCCGAAAGTATTAAGCAAGGCGACTTTGGGATTGAAGCCTAGATATCCAATACTCACCGCGGCTCGTAGTGTCTGTGCCTCATTTGGAGGCGCCATCACGTAGTCCCGAGTTTTCTCCATATAGGACTTAATATGCTCAAGCTTATCCACCTGCGCCAGAGATTCCGGTGTGTCAAGGTATTTCTGCTCCCGCAGCTCAACGCCAACAGCTCGAATGGCACTATTGAACTCAGAACGATAGATGAGCTTCGCGAGAAGATTAGCATTATGCCAAGTGAAATTAGCAAAACTCCTCATAGTATCAGTCGAATAACCCTTAATGCCAAGGCGTTGCTGATCATAGGCTCCGAGAACCTTGTCTTTTTTAACAGGTTGAAGGATGTTCATCAGAATTTCCAACTGTTCATCGGAAAGGCCAAGTTCGCTCGCAGCCATATCTACGAAATCGGTGGGCAGTGCCATAAGCACGTAACTCTGGTCGGAGATACCTTCCTTGCGGATACGCTCATCAGGGGCTTTCTTAGCTACCGCCTTTTTCCAAGCCTCCTCCCACTTGATCGGATCTTCGAAGTGTTCACGCCAGACAATATCGTATCCAGTTCCAACAGCCTTCTTCTTCTCGATGATGAGAATTCGATTCCCGAAGCGCCCTTCTGGGAAGAAAGGAGACTGCCTTATTTCGTGAATATGACGAGAAACTGGCTTTGTTGACTGAGCATAAACATCTGGATTGTTAACATAGCGTTTGAGAAGAAGTCCATGGAGCGCGATTTCAGCTTCGTTTAGCTGGGATAAAAGAACGTTTTTGATTTCTAATACAAGAGAAGTTGTCTCTTCATCCAGTCCGAACTTCTGCGCTTGCAGTGTTGTCGTAGCGTTTGGCGCATACTCCCACCAAAGAATTTCTTTATTTTCTCTAAGAACTCTTTTATTAGTTAAGTCAAACCAGAGCTGCCTACTTTCCACCTCGGCTCGAAGAAATTTCTCCACTTTTGAGAAGTTTTCGTCACCTAAATCTTTCCAAATACCCAAGATGTGATCTGCTTGAGCTTGAAGACTTGATATATAGCGGTTGTATTTGCCTCTACTATCGTTCATGTAAGCTAAAGGTGCCGAATCTGGATTTAGGTGCGCAAGCTGTTGCAATTGCACCAGGTGGTAAATTGAGTTAGTAACAGTTCGCATGGCCCTGCGAAAGCGAGGAAGGTCGTTGATGAAATTCTTCACACCGTTTAAGAGCTTCTTCGCACCAAGTTGGTCTGGTTGCGAAGCATCAATGTCAAGCTCCAGGTTAAAATTATCACTGCGGGAGAATGTTTTAGCCCCTAGGAGAGATTTAACCTGATTTGGTACAAAAGCTACATATGTAGTACCACCCTCAACATTGTTCTCATAGACGAGTCCATCGAAGCCTTTGCTCAAAAGAAGTTGTCGAACAGCTTCAAAGATTTTATACCGCTCTGGATATAATGTTTCTTGTTTAGCTTGTTCAAAAATGCTGCCAGTTTTATCAAGCCCATCTGCAAGTTCTTCTTGTGTAATAAAGTTTCTCATTGCTAGCTGTTGTAACATCACAATTGGGGAACTCCACATACTAGCGTCTTCTCTCCCAAAATAAAGTGGGTTTCTGAGGTTCAAAACAGCAGGAATCAAATAAGAACCAGCAGTTGTTGAAGGAAATTTTTCATAGTCATCTTCGCTTAAGGAGGCTCTACGCTCCCAAGCTTTTAAAATACTCGGTAGATTAATATCATCCACATCCCCATAAGGAACGTCTCGAATTATTCGAGTATGCGCCGCTTCTACAGTACCAAAGTGAAAACCGAGGTCTCCTTTTGAGAATTCAGAAAAACCTTGAGGATCTGCACTTGTGTAAGCTTTATAACGAGTCGCATGATATACAGCAAGCGGTTCTTTTGCAAAGCTAAATTCTTCTTGTTTAGCCAAGGCTGGATCTGCAAGATTAGAATACGCGCCTCGTCTTATCTTACTTGAGCCTGCTGCGTCATTCTCCCAATCGCCGAAGTATGCTTTGAAGAAGCTTGAACGAAACTGCTTTTCTTCCCACTCCTTAACAGCTTCTGCACGAATCTTCGGATCATTTACAAGCTCTTCAGAAATGCCTGCGCGAAGAACGCTTAAGGGTTCGAGCACCTTACGATCTTCTTCAGGTATATCCTTGAGTTCAAATTTAACCAGTTTCTTTCCATGCCGCTGCATCACGTCTTTGAACTCAGACCAGTCTTTCTGACGGATAAGTGCAAGTAGCTCCTTTTGATCCGCACTGCCAATTTCAATTGCTTTTGACCGAATAAGGTCGGCTACAAGTTTCCTACCCATCATGCTTTTTGCTTCATCAGTATCGGTTTCTACATTATGCTGGACTTTTTGAACCTTGGGCTTCGCTTTTGCTACAGATTTCTTAGCAGCCTCTACAACTATTTTCTTCGCAGGAATCTTTCCTTTATTTCTTGCCAACACCACTGTTTCTTTTTTCTCTATCACCTTGCCAGAACGCGAAAGGCTTTCTAACCACTCAGAAAATGCAGTTCCCGGTTTGACAACAGTTGGCATTCCATCTTTCCCTTTTAACCCAGCGAAAAATTGCCGAAGGGAATCAAGCGCGCCTTTAAAGAATTTCCCCAGGGGAGTTTTTTGATCTTCTTTAGTATCGTATAAATGCCTGGGCATCTGCTCAGCTATATACTCATCAAGAGACAAGAAACTGTCAATTGCTTGAGTTAGAACAGAGCTTGGTAATTCTGGAGTCTTGACTTTACTAGCCCTTGCCTTTCGCGCCATTGCTTTTACAAGAGCCATTGCATTGTCAGTCGGCGCTACTCCAAGATTCTTGAAAATTGTCTTACTCCGACCAAGCTTGGCTGGATTAAGCCAATTTTCGAGAAACTCTTGCGCTGACATTGAGCTATTAAGAATTCGACCTTTTATTGCATTAAACTCCTTAATAAGTGCTTGTTCCTCTACATTCAAGTTGGTAAGCAAAGCTTCTGGAACAACACTTTTCTTGGAAATTTCACGGATCTGGTTAGCAATTTCCTCTGGCATATTCCCATACAACTTATCATTAATAAGCGCATGTGTAAATTCGTGGGATAAAGTGAAAAAAGCTCCAGCTTGATCATTTTTGTTGAACTCGTCCAAGCCAAGTTTTGGCATCCGAAGAACAGCAGGAATAATCATGTGCATTTTGGGAGCTAACTGACTATGCCAACCAAGAGCAGTTCCTGAAAAAAGACCTTCGTTGCTAAGAATAAAAGTGGAATCTGGTATGTATTTCTGCCTCCATTGCTCTATAGTATCATGGTTGGCTTTAAGAAAATCTTCTCCACGATCTTGACTAGCTTCGCCTAGAGTGTAAGTTCCCGCCACAGGCATAACTTGTCTAGGAGTTAATCCAATCGCTGCTGGATCAGTTGAAAACATGATAGGTCTGTCCAAACGATCCCCTGTGTTCGGGTTTGGATAATTGGGGGCATTTGCAGCCTTTTTATCTGAAGCAAAGAAATCCGGCTCCCCAATTTCAGTAGATTCTGGAGCTAACTGAAGTGGCATCCAGACAACTTCCGCCTGCGCATTTGGAGGAGATTTTTTTGACTCTTCATACTTCCTTACAACTTCTTGCGCTTTCACCACATCTTCTTCAGTGATTGCAGCTACATCAATTAAGCTTGCTGCTGCCTCCGCGGCAGCTTTCAGTGTTGAATCGGCTGGAATAGTTGGCTGATCAAATTGTTGGGGGGGATTATCAGGAGTTATTGTCCCCGTTTCCACCCTTCTCCCCATCCTACCAATAGCTCCAGCTGCTCCTCCTATCATTGGTGCAGCCACCATGGTCGAACCTATTGTGTCAAGCAAATCCTGTCCATATTCCTTCCAATCAATAGGTTGTCCAGTTAATTCTTTATCGCGAAGCCTCGCATTAACACTTTGAATCGCTGTTGTAGCGACTTCAGTTGGAACTTCACGAACAAGGGTGCCGGTGATAAGCTTTAAAACTGGGCCTGCAGCGGCATCTTTTATAAAGCGAAGAGGAATCAGCTCAAAAAGCGCTTCAGTAGCAGCGTCAATTCCAGCATGACCTAAAGAGGATGAAATATCTGAACCTTTCTTTCTAGATTCAGCATAGGTACTTCCTCCGGCAAGTGCTGCCATGCCAGTAAGAGGTGCTGCTAGCCCCCCTGTGGCAACGGTAGCTGCTATTAGCGGAACCTGCTGCGCCGCACTTGAGGCTCCACTTAGCACAGCTCTTTGCCAAAATTCCATCTCTCCCGGATGCACCTCTTCAATGTTGCGGGAGCCACTTTCTGCAACTCCAGCCCCAACTTCTGCTACAGAATCAACTCCAGTAACATCTCCAACTGCTTGAGTTATCCCTCCAATGGCTTGTTGAGTTGAGCCAAGTGTCGTTCTGGGAATTGCCTTAATCGTCTTCCACCAGGTAGCTGGTTCAGGATCGCTCTCCCAAGGAGCGTCAGGGTTGACAAGACGCAGCTGCGGCGCTATAGGATCACTATCCCACGGCGTTACAACTTTATCGTCTTCCCAAGGAGTAAGGTTCATTTACTTCCAATGGTGTTTGAGAAGCTAGGGATCAATCGCCTTTGTTCTTCCAACAGCATTGCTTTGACTTTAGAATCTTTTGTATTAGCTATTTCTTTTGCAAGATTAGCCAAATTCTCTGGCGTTAAATCAAAGTTTATATCTGCCATCGTCTCATCATTTGACATGAAGAATCCGCGAAGTAGGTTCTTATCTTTCGTGTTAAGCTTCATAGGCTTCAACACTTTTTCAAACGAGAGTCGCTCTGCGATATAGTTATCGCTCTTACGAACGTCTGATTGCGATGCGGGAGGGTCGTTCTCCCAAGGATCAGGCATTACTTCTTAACCCTCTCCACACCTCTTGGATCAATATAGCGATCTCCCTTTTTAAGTTTAGCATATCCAGCCGCGTCTCTAATTTGAGGAGGTGCCTTTGCTCCTGCTCCTGCCTCTGCTCCTGCCTCTGCTCCTTTATCAACCCCTGGCCGCTGACTCCCCGCTTGTTTCGCCGCGTTAGTGTAAATTTCTACAATGTCTGGATCAGGGTCAAGCGTGTTTTTCAAGTAATCCGTGAGCAGTTTGAGCGCATCTTGCCCCTTCGCTTGGGTAAGCCGCTCCATTTGAAACTGCTCCCGCGTGCGGCCTTGTTTACTCTTATCAGTCTCAGGAAGCTTATCATAGATATCCCCCCACATAGTAGCTTGTTGCCCCACACCGGAGGTATGCTGGGAATATCGCTTGGTTTTAGTAAGAAACTCCTTACGCTCCTGAGCATCCATTTTCTTCAGCACATCTACCGTGATCTGCTTCTGTGTAGTCTCTACACCAGACGCTCCCGCCGCCGCACGCGATGCGCTCGCAGATGCCTCAGACGCTGAAATTCTGGCTCTCGCCTCTCTTGCCTTGAGAGCCGTAGACTCCACTTCAGCCATCGCTGCTGCGCGAAGCGACGCATCGGGGATCTCCTTCTGGATAGCTAATTTGCGCTGCTTAACCTCACGCTCAATCTTGTCAACTTCCTCCGCACTCTTCGCTTTCCCCAGATCAAATATCGCTTTTTCAGACTTCGCTTTATGCTCAGCGATCTTTGCCTGCGTCGTGGCAGCTGCAACAGTGGATTCAGCTTGCACTCCTGGCAGCTGCGCCGTTTTCAGCTGAGTCCCAGCTTTCGTCGAGGCAACACTTGCCTCCGATTCTGTCTGCGCTCGAGCTTCTTTCTTCGCAGCCATATCCTGTTCATACTGCGCATATTCTCCCATCTGCAGTGCAGTTTGACCAGTGTTAAATGCTTGTCCTAAATGTCCCAGCTTGCTTTGCCCAGGTTGAATCGGCTGAGCAAGCTGTGCCCCCATGAAACCCACTGCTCGCATGAAGTTAGGATTAGCAAGCAGCTGCTGCCAACCAGATTTCCTTGCTTCAAGCTCCTCCGGCGTAGTTGCTGGTCGTTGCATCGCAGAGATATCTGGCTGAGGTTGCTGCATAGGACCATAAGCTGGCCCCTGAGGAACTCCAGCTACTTCTCCTGAAAGTATCGAGGAGAAACCTTGTCCCGGCTCCATTATCGTCCTCCTTGAAGAAGCGAACCCAGCGTGGGAACTATAGGCTGCTGTGATTGCTTCTGCTGGCCTTGGAAGAGCTGAATTAAACTAGCCAAATCAGGAATTTGCAGATTCACTGGAACAGGCTGTCGAGGAGCAGCTCCGCCAATAAACCTGGGCTCTTGCTGCTTTGGCATCATTGAACTGAGCTGCCCAAGTGATTTTGGGTCAAGTGGAGCTGGGGGAGCAGGAGGTTGCTGTGAAAGTGCCTGAGCAGGCCCTGGAGTATCAAGAATGTTTCCATATGGTCTGTCTGAAGATTCAAAAGCTCCAGTTTCGTTCCCAGGTCCACCGCCGATTCCACCTGTGCTTAAAGCTGCAATGACTGGTCCTGGATCAAACTCCATAGCCAGTTTCAACAGTTGCTCGGGGGTAAGATTAAACATGTTTTCTCCTTAACCTCCTAAAAGACTCAGTAACGCACCTCCAGCAGCTCCAATTATTGGGCTACCAAACATACTACCTATTTGCGCCCCCATCATAGCCCCTCCCAGCATCCCCATTCCAGTGTTAGTTCTAGCTCCTGGCGCAGTACCAGTTGTTGTTGTACTTGGATTCGACATTCCCTGCACCACATTTGCCCAAGGTTGAAGCCCAGCCCAAGGAGCTTGTAATTGCCAGGCGCGATCGCCTGCGTTAGCGTTCTCCTCTGCCTGTGCATAAGCTTCTGTTTGCGCTCCAACAGCTCCAACAGTTGCTCCAGGTTGCATCATCAGATTATACATATTTGGAGCAAACGCCATCGAGCTCTTCATGAAATCAAGCCCTTTGCCATATTGATCCAAGGCCATTTTGCTCGAGACATCGCCGACAGTATTCAGATATTCCCGCCCAGCAATGCCTCCCGCGATTCCTTCTCTTGTCCCACTACCTCCGCTGCTACCAGCTGTGAACCCGGTGCGGATCTGGCTCAACACCCCACCTGGATCAGTATAAGCTTGATCCACTCTCCGCAGGGAAGCATCAAGCGCTCCACTAAATCCTGGAACTGAATTCGGATCAAGTGCTGCTCCACTAAGGCCGAAGTTGAGCGCTCCTCCAGCATTGCTGGCAACCGTCTGCCCAGGTCCAAGGGCCGCGGATCTGACCATATTCTGACCAGTAATCGTATCAGCTGAAGCAGGAACTGGCCTCGCAGCTGGATTGACTGCTGAATTCCATTGTCCCGTCTGCGCGTTGTAAATACCTTCCGCTGTAGACATGAGTTTCTCTCGCCGAGCAACTTCTTCAGGCGAGTAATTCTGCACAGTTGAAGTTGAACTCTGTTGTGGAGGAGCATCCCCGCCAAAGCTGCAAATACCAGGCTTTGAATATTCACAGCGAGCAATTCGAGCGAAGCGATTTCGTTTCATTGAAGTTTCCTTCTAATATCTCGATAGATCATGGTCAACTTCTCTTCCCAGCCACAACGTCTGGCAAGTCGCGCCATCGACTTGCTACACCAGCCCTCAATTTCAACACAACCTTGTGTAAACGCCCAAGCCTCGAGCGCGTCGAGAAACTTTGCAGCTTCTTTTAAGCCTTTCCCCGCGCAGGCAATAATCCTCGCCGCGCTATATGTAGAATAGTTCACTTTTGTCACAACTATCACCGCGACAATTTTCTCATCACGAACAGTAGCGAATGCAACTGCATCACGATTCACCAGCCATTTATACACATCCACTGCCGTGACCATTCCTCCAGCTGACTCAAACCCTGGCAGGAGTAAAGCCTCCATCTCGTCCCAAACCAGAGGAATTGTCTCTGATTTGTAAACGTACAAACTCAGCTCACCCGAGTTTGTTCCAAGCGCCGTTGTAGTAAGTGTAGACACCTTGTCCAGATCCAGGATTCCAATCACTTCCGTCAGCTCCGACGGTAAGACCTTCCCTAACTTTAGTTGGGGCTACGTGCAACCAGTCAATCTCTCGAGGAAGCGCATTGCCAAAACCTTGTTCAATCGAAGCAAGCTCCCTCCGTAGATAATCTACGAGATCCTTTACTTCAGAAACATCAGAAACTGGCTCAGCTTTGTAAAGAGTTTTCATCTATTTCCATGTTGACCAGCCGGCACAACATCTGCATCGTAGCCGTCAAGCTTCCATTGAATATTAGTAGTCGACTCAAACTTGAGTGCATGTAACTTGGAGGTCAATAGGCAGTCGACATATTCCGTGGTTCCTATTGTGAACGGAAATGCTGTATCATAAGTCACAGCTCCATCGACTCTCTGCTGGGTTCCAACATAGACATTAACCACCCCTCCAGCTGTTCCTCGGATTCGTGGCCAGATCCCTCGCACTAACTTCTCCGTGGAGTAATCAGGCGGCTTATCTGCTTTCAATGGAAAGCCAATAGCCGTTTTCTCCACATATGCAGTCATATTCACACTATCGAACTGCTGAGTAATATCAGGAGTATACAGCTTCGTAGATCCTGGAATTGCCATTAGCAACTTCCGCTGAACTGGATCAAACAAGCGATCTCCCCATGCAGCAGCGTCAGTAGACCAAATGCCTGAAGCAGTGGCCCAAGTATCTGCAGGAGTTATTGAATCAATAATCCCTGCTGTGATATGTGCGACGCTGGGAAGGTCTCTCACTCCCCAAGTGTTCTCTTTCCAATTCCAAACAAGCGCTTTAGTACAAAGTGAATTACCAGTTTCTGGGAAACAAACCCAGACTTCCTTCTTCGCGTAGTTCATTGCGACAAAGGATCGCTGGTAATAGTATGAATCAATTGCGCTGGTAATAGATGTGATCAAGCGCCGACTGATGATAGATTCTCCTTGCTGTCCATCATGCAGCACCACATCGTCGCCGGTAAAAACGATGTGCTTTCCGATGAAAAACTCAATAGCACACTTTCGAGCAAGCATTCCTATTTCACTAAATTTCTTAATAAAGCGGAATACGTCAATCCCACCTACATACTGCATTAGCCAGGTTTGGGATTCCTTGTAAAGAACGAGATCATCTCGGAGTGATATTCCATCAATTAGAAATCCCCCCTCCGCTGACAATGTCCACTCTCCTGCATCGTTCGTAGTGCTAGTTTCATCCCAGGAAGTAGGAACTCCTCCACTTGGCGCTTGATGACTCCATTTGATCATGTAAGGATAGTGCACCCCCGCTTTTGTAACGCTCAGCGCCACAAGATACCGCTTCAAGCTCCGCATTGCCCTGGCAACATGTGTAGATGTCCAGCCAGTCAGTGCCTCCATTTTATTTGTCAGGAGTGGAGTCCACATCTGTGGAACATCTGAGCCATTGTTAACTATCACCTTATTTTCAATAACTGTCCCTGTCCAACCAATGCTCAGGTTGGTAGTGTAATCTCCTCCTGCAGCCCGAGTAATATCTGCATGAGAAACTCCATCCGTTACTCCGATTTTAGTCGTCCCTGCGTAAACCCAGTAATACGTAGACCCTGTTGTTATTGGAATAAGGAAGTATGGCGCCCAAGTAGGCGTTGCGAACACTTCAGAATGCCCAGTGAATTTCTCCACTGCTCCGTCAATGAAGCGAACATTCCTCCCCCCAGTCCACGCGTTGAGCGGGATTTCATTAGGCGGCAAATCGGAAACTATCCCGATCGCGCCGACGTTAAAGACTGGGATCATCTAACGTACCTCAATCTGCTTCTTCACCCATTCTTGAAGCGCAGCCAACCTGTTGGAGTTACGTTGGGCGGCTGAGTAATTGGCCGTAACTGTGGTAAGGGCTTCAGCCGCTCTGGGGGCAACATCAGTTCCTCCGGCGGCGTCGGAAACGGTGTTAGCGGCTGCGGCGTCATGCAACCTGCGCCAAGCAGCATCAAGACAATAACCGGGATTCGCTTCAGCATATCGAACAACCTCCTTTTCAATAACTTGGGTGACAACTTGAGTTTCCCCAACCACTTTAATATAGCGGTTGCGGACTTCGATAGTAACTTTGTCTCTCGCTTTAGCAATTCTTACCGCCTCTGTTGCTTGCTTGCCGATGTAGTCATTGAGCTTTTGCGTACCATGCTCGTTGCCCTTAAACCAAGCCCAACCACCAAAGGCTGCAATTAGAAGAGCAATGACTCCCCACTTTGCTAACAAAGCATAGGGGCCGGTAAAAATAGCTAATGGGTTCATGGATAGAACACTCGCTTTCCGCTTTTTGGAGGAATTGTCTGTACGTGGCACCAACCTTTTGTACTCGCTGGATGCTCCATCCAGAGGCCAATCTGACTCAACGTATCTAAATGCTCCATACACCATTCGTCGAGGTCTCCATCACTATCTTCAAGATCACAAGCTTGACAAGTCATGTGCTTGGATTTGATAGCAGCTCCCACAGTGTTAGCATTCACCGCTGGAGGTCGCCAGCCAGAGTTAACCTTCCTGCTTTCACCAAAGGCCAAGAGCAATTGATTAACCTTTTCTACAACATCTAGTGCGTTAGATTTAAGCTCATTTGTGAGAAGATGTCCGTAGACCTGGTCTCTCCCCATGAAGTATTGTCCGAGAGTAATCATTTTTCCGCTGTGTGCCCGTTGCCGTACTTCATTGTGATGAGTTTCTTCAGAACATCAGGTGCGATGATAAATAACAGACACCACACTAGAGACTCAGGTTTTGCAATCAGGTCGCCGAAATAGCGTGCTGTGTAGTAAAGCAGCATGATCTGCCCGGCAATCGCAATGACCTTGGCGATTGCTACTTGTCCGGTCGCGTCGTAGAACGACTCGTTGAACTGTCTGCGCAAAGAAGATTTGCGTAATTCTTTGTTCTGCTCCATCACCGCAGCCTTTTCCGCAATGAGTCCGGCATCGTCAGTTTCAACGTCTCGCGCTCAGCCTGTGACAAGGTCATGATGAACGTGGTCTCGCGCTGCGCCTCGGCCTGGGCGTCGATTGCCGACTTCAGGGCCTCGTGCTCGAGTTTAGAATCCCTGGAAAACTGATAACCAAGCACAAAAAGCAGCGCAAGCAGAATGAAGATTACGAACCGCAGCAGGTTCGGCAGATGCTTACCACGAAATTCAGCGCCTGCCGGACCAAGATGAAATTTCACGCTATCTAGTCCGTTGCTTTTATCTTCAGCCATTTTGCTATTCCTCGCATCCCAAGTAATCTATCTTCCAAATCTCTTGCAATCCATTCCCTGTATTGAAAGCATACAACGTGCTGCCCTCGAATGACAGGTTAAGATGCTCGGCAGTGAACGGAAACGCTCCTGTAGTTGTATACCTCAAAACCCATGCTGCCCCAACTCGTTCATAGATGTTGTTGGCACCAGCTACAGTACACATTATCCAGATATTTGAATTGCTATGCCGACTGAACAGTTTAGCTATCGTTCCTGCTCCAGTAGGTGTAGCAAAGTTTGTCTGCTCAGTGAGAGTAGCCAAATCGTACTTGAAAACAGTGGCCCCTCCATTTGCAACACCGTAGACGTAGACATGGTCTTGATGGATGTGAAGCGTCTGCCAGCCCGTAGCCGTAGCAGAGCCGGTCGCCTGCGCAGTTGGAGAACCGTTCGACCAACGTCTCAGCGCGGCGCCATTCGTGCCTTTGTAACCAGTCACGGCATCAATGCCTCCACCCACAGTAGCTTTACAGGCCACCAGTGCCGTCTGCGCAAAACTGCTGCCCCAAGTCCATGCGCCGTTCGCGTAATCGTTCGTGAGAGGCTCGAAGACTATTTTCTCAACACCGACACCAGGGTACACCGTCACGTAGATGGGCAGATCGGTACTCGTCACCAGAACAGATGGCTGTGAACTCGGGTAGGCCGCTGTTGGCATTACGTCTGCAATGACCTGCCCGTAATCCTCATAGGTATCCGTCGCAATGAAATACTCGTAGATGAAAATCTTGCAGGGGTGGACATAGGTATTGGTCCAATTACCGAGGCCTACCAGCATTGACGTAGACCCCTGCTGGCATCCTGAAATCGCGTGCGCGTAAGCATAATTCGATTCGCCAATTCCTGATAACGAAGCCAGTTGACTTTGCACAGGTTGACCACAGCCAGAGGAAACAGTGAAAAACATCAGCCAGTGTACTTTACTTGTAGATAAAGCTTCAAGCCAGCAGTTCCAGTTCCTGCAGTATCCACGTCAACGGTCATTTCTGAATCATCAGCAACAGTTGGATTTGCAATCACTGCTGGAGTTGTTGCAGTGACAGAGGTTTTCTCATTTTCATCCATAGTCAGCACTGAGCTGAAAATACTTACTCCATCATCATTTACGTCTACCGCTGGTAAACCTGAACTTGACGGAGTTTTTGCTGACAGCCTTGCTGCAAGAATAGTGCAAGCTGGTAGCCTGAAGGTGAATTTTGCAGCACCCGTAGTAACTATATCAGCTTCAGTGGTTATTGCAAGGCAAAGCCAGACTGGTTGATAATCCCATCTCATTCCAGTTGACTGAGTTGAATCTGCAATTAATACTTTATTATTCGCCCCTACTGCCAATCTCCCCGCAGTATCTGCTGCAGTTCCTCCTATCAGATCCCCCTTAGCATCAATGATAGTTACAGGTAAAGTTTCTACAAAAGCTACCAAGGGGAACTGTGCCGCAACAAAGCCTGTTCCATCACAAAACACTATTGCTATATTTCCTGACGTTATTACCAGCGTCGCCGCACCGTTAATCAATTCCGCTGAATCTGGATCCAGCGTAACATTGAAGCCGTTTGCATAAACAAAGCAAAGATGGCCATTCCCAAGCGTTGCTGCTGCTGTGAACGACAGTGTAATCCCTGTGGTAGCAATGTTAAACAGCGTCATATTATCTGTTGCTAGCACAGTGTAATTAATCGACTTAGTCTGTTTTCTCCACGAGCGACCAGCCAATCCGGGAAATGCTGCTTTCAACGCAGTTTTGATATTCCGCAGGTGATCATCTCCCTCACTGCGGAGATCCCCAGACACCGGATTCGCGGTGTCTAAATCGTTTGGGAAAGAAACGGATTCAAGAGACATTTAGATGCCTATTATGGGGAGGATAATTCCGAGTAATGATCCCCATCATCCTTTAAGCATCTCACACGCCTGCCCAGCAAGGATTACCCCGAAGCATTTCGGCAAGCGATTACGAATCTCGGTTGCTTCTTCCGGAGTCAATTCCTGCTCCCCTCCGAGGTGAAGCCGTACAGCTAACTTCCATCGCATAATTGCTTTATCAGTAGTAATTCCTTTATCTTCCTCAAGAGGATTTGAAATCGCATGGACAACAGCTTTTCTAAGTGTCCACTCCTCCGGCTTCTTTGTTGTCTCATCTATTACTTCTATTTCGATTACCATATTACCTATTACTTTTTTCTCAGTTACAAGAATAGGTTTGCCTTCAAGATTTATCAATGTTTGATTCAGGTCAACTTTCATCAATTTTTCTCCTTGAGTTTGCACAGCACGTTGTAGTTCATGGCTGCGATCAGCACGTAGAGCACGGCGAGCGCGAGCAGGAGGCCGAGGCGGATGTCCTCGCCTGCCGGGTGCGCAATTGGCATCAGCGCGAGCAGCCATGCCAGCGCAGCGGCGCCGCCCTTCGCAAGCAGCAGCGCGGCGTACTCGGCCTTGCGCTCGCTCGTGTAGCGTTGCAGGTACGCAATCAGGCGGCGGATGATCTTGTTCCGCTCGTAGCCGCTCGGGTAGCGCAGCACCTTGTACGTCGTCCAGCCATCGAACGCTTGCAAGAACGTGATGAATAGGGCGAGTGCGGTCATGGACGGTTCTCCAGTTGCAGTAGTTTGTCCTCGATCTGAGCAAAGCGGCCTTCAAGACTCCGCACCCGCTTGTGGGTTTGCCAGATCGCGCCCTCGTTCATCGCAAAGCGTGGTTGCACCCGGAATAGGCACTCGCCTTTCTCGTCGCGCTCGCCTAATACGCCAACACGCCGCAGGGCGTCATAGCTCCAGGCAGGGGTGCCGAATTCGTTCTCCCACGGCTCGACCACCATGCCCTCACCTTTCGATGCCTCATACTGCATGGCGCGCACAAGGAACACGTCGTCCTCGTCATCTAAGGCTACGAGCGTAGTGTTGCCAAGGTGGAGTTCGCCGTCGTCTGCTTTCAGGATCATGCAAGTTGCCCACGCACCGGCACGTCTAGCCTGCCACGAAGCGAGATTTGCATTTGCTGGAGCATCCACCCAAGCATTTGCCCCATCATGTTC
>Ga0209343_10003152_pt1 | contig 20923 bp, 22 predicted proteins | sample RifCSPlowO2_02_FD_184026 | JGI IMG/M metagenome (GOLD analysis project Ga0209343, IMG submission 184026) | Groundwater microbial communities from Rifle, Colorado - Rifle CSP2_plank lowO2_0.2 (SPAdes) (version 2) | ecosystem: Environmental > Aquatic > Deep subsurface > Groundwater | place... | reverse complement strand
AATGGTCGTTTTGCAGCTCATGTTTTTAAACATGAGCAAGAAAGGATCGTTCAAAGATGACATGTTATACGGCCCTAATTTATGAATTTATTTCTCGCGAATGGTATAACTATCCGCCGTTTTTTTTCTTTGAGTTGATCGATTTGCTCCTGTACAAAAGCCGCTTTACCCCTCTCTTCTTCAGCAATTTGCAAGTGTCTTCTCGTTTCTAAAACCGCCCGCTGGTCGAACTGAAGATATTCAGCTTGATTTTCATGCCTGAGCGCTCTGGATTCATATCCCTTCTTCATGAGTTCCAGTTCTTGGATCTCTGCATCAATCTGCTGGACTTCTTCTGACTGTGAAATGGAAAATGCAGAAAAGCCCCAAAGCATGAAAAAAAAGGCAAATGTTATGACAAACATCCGTCCAATACGCATCCGACCTCCATCCATTTAGGAACTGTGAAAAAATCAATTAAACCATTGGATCGGCTGCAGCTTTGCCCAATCGAAATTTGGCCAAAATAACCTCCAAAAGCAACGAACCCTGAGTTATGCGGTCTAATGGTTTAGCTTACTTCTTAACAGCTCCTTAGTTTTCGGTATACACTCGACTTTGTACATTTTTTGCACTCAGCTGCCGAAAGTTTCCGTGTCCAAGCTAGTGGTGTGGCGCAGGATTAGGAACTCCCCTTCTACTAAATGCGCGACTTATAATGCTTACAGATTTAGGCAAATGCATAAAATTGAATGTATTCCCTTGAGTAGTCAAATTATGCTCGCCTTCAAATTGACCCAGTCCTCTACGTCCTTCCATCCATTCAGTTTCAAGGTAAACGTGACCTGCGCTCAAATCTGCGGCAGCTACTCCATTATTTATCAAATATTGATAAAAAGGATGAGCCTCTTTTGGGTAAACCACATTATAAATACAACGAGGAATGACAGTAATTAATCTAATTGGAAAAGTAATAACGCAGAGAAACATTTTAATAGCTACGTCTTTAACTTTTAAGGCTTTGTTGAAAAGCCCAGGCAAGAAGAAGTCTTGACAAAAGTTACCGAGAGTATCCGTTCTTACTGGAATTATTAATGACTCCAGCCAACTAATTCTTCTTTTATTGTCGCATAGACTTGAAACTGCTTGAAATTCCTCAACACTATTAAAATTTTTGACTAAAAGATCAGGGTTTCCCCCTTGTAAATATTCGGGACTTTTCTGAACTCTAATTGTATAACTCATAAGCACCCCTAAAGTTCTTCATAAGTTGGCTTCATACCGAAACATACTAAAGATTTTAAGCACTAGATACAACTTCATTTTTTTCACCTCGCGCTGAAGACGGGAGGTGAGTTACAAATTCTACAGCGTAGCGCTCACCCGTACGATTCCAATGTAAATTTCTTCCTAACAAGAACGCAGCTAAATTTTATAGCGATAAATTCATTTTTTTTATAGACTAAACCGCCTAGAAACCAAGGCAGTTCATGGTAGGGTAAGATGGTGATCGGTTCAATTTTTCCAGTTATTCAGGGCATTGAGTATGGCCTCGTGTCAGCTGAAGCTAAAAGACTAGAAGATTCAGTCAGAGCCGGTGGAAACGGCTATGTTACAACAATGCTCCAGATATGGCAAGGATCTAAAGCATTAGGTTTTGCCGACAAAGCTAACGAAGCGGCAGGCCTTCCTCCCTTTTCTTGGGCTGGAAAGTCCATTATCTATTTACCCCCTGTCCTCTTAGCGATTTTAAAAAACAGTACGATGGTTCCGGAAAAAATTCGACCCGTTTTAACATTTTTTCAAAACCATCTTAGCTCCCTTTACCAAATAGCTGCCGTCGTATCTTCTATCTCTCTCTTATTCTTTGGCCAAACTTTTTTTGCTATTTCTTCCTTATTTATTTTAGGAATTGGGGTTATGGACCGGAATGGATGGTTGCCTTATACACTCAGACAGTTTCTGCATCGATACAGCAAACCATTACTAATCGTAACGGGTGTAGTTTCCGGAGGATTACTTGACCGGACATTTGCAGTGCTTAACGCTCTTTCATGGTGTGTAAACACATATTTTTCTCGAAAGGGCAATCTACGTGAAGGCTTTGCTTTGCAAGAAAATCTAACCCCTCAGAAAGTAGCTGATGTTCTTAGCAGAAAAGTCGGCGTTAAAATAAACCCAAGATTTATTCATTACAACCCCTTTCCGCCAATCCCCAATATTGACATTCAGTTCTTTATTGAAAAATTTGACCAAATCAACTGGAGACAGCACCTCCCTGCTTTACGTCAAAAATTAAGGCATGATATTCGTTTTATTGAACGACACAGAACTCCAGACCTGAAAACCGATCAAGAAATTATTGACATCACAAGGCATTCACTTCAGACGTTTATTGGAGCGGTTAAAGAATGCCGTGTTCTTGAAGGAGAGCCTGCCGACTATGAGAAGTTACATAACTATCTCAAAATCATCGCGAAACATCTTGAAGGCCAAAATGATGAAACGATCCGAACGGATATTATCTTCCGCCTGGCGGTAGAAGGGGGAGAATATTGTGGGCCTGGGAAATTTGAAGTTGCTGAAAGCGTCTATGCACAAACAATTGGTGACAATCCCGATATCCCCTTTAAAGATAAAATCGTTTATTGCTTGCAAGATGAGCGGAATCTCTGGATACAGAAGTTTTATTCCACAGCCTTTACTCGAGGCGCTTCAGTTTCACGAATAGGACAAATTATCGACTGGCAAGATGTACATAATTACAACCTTTTTGTAAATCTCTATGGTGATGAGTTGGGTCTGCGGAAAGCCGCCGCTGATAATGATGATACAGCAATTATCGATCCTCTTATCAAATGGATAATTTCTCATAATTTCAAAGAGGTAATCCAAAAAATATTTTGGAATGACCACAGTCTAAGCGATCATACCCAAATATTAATCGACTCTATAGGTACTCCCAAACTTCCAAAACCTGAAGTCTACACTTTTTGGCAAAATTGGATTGAAAGGCAACAGATGGAAGCACAAAATAAGGAAGCGCTTAGACAAGAATTAACTTGGGGTAGGCTCTTCAATATGCCACTAGAAATTGGCGGAAAATTCACGCCTAAATCTGTCATTCTCATGCTTCTGGACATGGGTATTGTAGAAACCTACGCGATCACATAAGCGAAGCAGAACTTATTTTAAACAACTATATGCAGAGGAATAAACGTATGACCTCAAGAAAACCCTCCCTTTTGACTTTATTCCTCCTTATGCCTTTTGCTTCCATATCAGCTGTATTATTTACTCCCGCATTGCCTGAAATTGCAAAAGTGCTAGGAGTAAGCGATGGACAGGTTCAAGCCACGATGACCCTCTTTTTGCTTGGTTATGCTTTTGGCAATCTACCTTATGGCCCAATTGCAAAACGGTTTGGCAGAAAGCCTGCTATTTATCTTGGAGTAATAATTGCTATTTTAGGGTCGTTGCTCACTCTTTGGGCAGGAAGAAATCATTTTTTCGGTTTATTTTTAGCGGGACGATTTCTATCTGCTTTAGGCAGCAGTGTTGGAATGAAAATATCTTTTACAATCATTGCAGATGCCTTTGAGCAAACAGAAGCGACAAAAAAGCTCTCCCTTACAACGCTAGCTTTTGCAATGGCTCCAGGTATTGCTGTAGGGACAGGCGGAGTTCTCGCTACCCATTATGGATGGGAAAGCTGCTTTTATGCCTTGATCGTTTATAGCTGTATTGTTTTTACATTAAGTCTATTTCTTCCTGAGACAGCGCCTTATCTTGAAAAAGACGCCCTTGACCTCAAGAATATTAAAGAAACTTACAAACACAAATTAAAAAACAAAAAGATTATTTATTCCTCATTAATCATGGGTTGTGTGACATCTATCATGTATCTGTTTTCAACTTTAGCACCATTTTTAGGAATAAATAGAATTGGCCTTAATCCAGAAGAATACGGTTTTTTAAACTTTATTCCTCCTTTAGGATTGATTGCAGGTTCATTTGCTTCTCATTGGCTTGCTGCTCGTAGAGAAAAACTTGCCGTTATCCAATTAGGAGGAAAGATTGCGATCTTAGCAAGTATCGTTATGATCGTTTTCTTTGCCATGGGAAAAATCAATCTTTGGACCCTGTTTCTACCGATTCCATTTCTTTATTTTGGGACATCTCTTATTTTTAATAATGCGTCAAGCTTTGCAATGGGCCATATGCAAGACAAATCAAATGGCTCAGCTATCATGAGTTTTATCAATATGACACTTGCAACTGTAGCGATTCTTATAGCTCAATCGATAAATTCCCCAATCCCACTTCTCCTGCCTCTATTTTTCCTCTTCTTTGCATTTCTCTTGCTATTTTTGCAGAGGAGACTCAAAACATTGCACTAGGAGCATGGTTGTGAAAGACACAACTCAAAAAGAAAAATTTATTCAACTGCGCGCGAAGGGACTCTCGTTTGATAAACTATAGAAATAGGGTATTTTATACCCTATTCACCTTCAAATGAAAACTGTTAGATTTATTTTTTTCTTAATTCATAGAGAAAAAGCGTGGAGAAGAAAAAATGATTCTAACAGGCCGTGAAATCAAAAAAAACTACAGAAATGGAAGTATTGTTATCACTCCATTTAACGAAGTGAATTTGGAACCAAATTCTTATAAATTTCATCTTGGAGATACAATATCTCCTTATAATTGTGAATTGATTGACGCTTATAATTTAGACAAAAGGAGAAAAGTAGAAAAAATAAAAATCCCTGAAGAAGGTTATGTATTGCATCCCCGGAAATTTTATCTTGGGTGCACATTCGAATCAATGGGAAGCCACTTACATGCTTGTGAATTATATGCCCGTTTTTCAACTGGTTCAGCTGGAATATTTATCCAAACAAGCGCACCTCTTGGCCACACAGGGGCGATCATTCCCTGGACGTTGGAAATTGTTGTTCTGCAATCTATTCGAATTTATGTAGGAATGCCAATTGGAAAAATTTGCTTCTGGAAGAATTTTGGAGAACCCGATGTTTACACCGGACGCTATAGCAACTCCAAAACAATGTTATACTCTCTTTTAACGAGAAATAACCCATGATACTAACTGGAAAACAAATAACAAAAGAAGTTCACAAAAAACGGATTATTATTGATCCATTTGATGAAAATTGCGTAAATCCGAATAGCTATAATTTCACTCTTTCAAATGAATTTCTGGTTTATGATCCTGGCGTAATCGATACAAAATACGAACACCCAACTCAAATTCTCAAAATGCTAAACGGTGAATTAATTTTACAGCCTTGGAAATTGTATTTGGCCTCGACACGTGAAAAACTTGGAAGCGATTATTTTGCTCCAACTTATGCCGCCCGTTCTTCAGTAGCCAGGTTGGGGATGTTTATCAATCTTTCTGCTCCTCTAGGTGATATTGGTTTCATTGGTCGTTGGACATTACAGCTTTTTGCAATCCACCCGATCCGCGTATACGAAGGTATGAAGATCGGTCAGATGATGTTTTGGCATCCTCAAGGAGATCGTACCATTTATGATGGTAAATACCAGGGTTCAAATGGTCCTATGAAATCCCAAATTTATAAGGACGTAAATACCTCAAACCGCAGAGAATATGAGGAACTTTTATGCTAAATAATAAAATTTTGAAGTATTGTTTGATTGCTCCATCTGGATCTGGAAAATCAACTGTAGCGAAATTAATATGCAATGCCTTTGAAGAAAATGATGTGCGCTGCGAAATACTGAAGATAGCCCAGCCATTGTATGAAATTCAAAAAATATATTATCGGTTTGCTCAAATCAAAATTAAACGCGACCAACAAAACAACTATTTAATGGAAACAATTGCAAATAATTTACGAAAATTAAACCCATCTTCTCTGATTGAATGTTTTTTAAAAAGATATACTTTGATTAATGCGCCGGTTGTTATAAATGATGATTTACGAGATATAGAGATCGATTGGCCTGTTTTAATAAATCTGAATTTTAAAATGGTATTCATTTCTACATCTGTAAATATTAGAAAATTTCGCTTATCAAAGAGAGGCGACTTTTCTGTTTCGGCAACAAGTGAACTAGATGTTAACTTTTTAAAGATGAAGCCGGAAATCATTTTGGAGAACAATGAGGGCCTTGGGGAACTCCAAAGAAAAGTCCGTGCGATGATTGCTGAAGATGTTCGTCATGCTGCAGACACTCTCCAAATTTTTGAAAAAAGGACAGTCAATGATTCAAGCATATGGTAATAAGCAATCAATTATCTCTTTCATTTGGCGATTTTCAAAACCATATCGAGGAAAATTCTGCTGTTTATTGTCAGTCGCTTTCATTTGGGCAGCAGAGATGTCTATCCGTCCTTATACGTTAAAAGTTCTTTTGGACAGACTCGCTATTCCTTCCTCAGAGGGAAGCAGTTTACTGCCATCTCTTTTTTGGCCAGCCCTAGGCTATCTCGGATGTGAAGTCATGATCAACCTCATGTTTCGTTTTTATGACTATATCCGGATGTTTATCTATCCTTCATTGCAGATCGATATCATTCGAGAAACAACGACCTATGTACATGGTCATTCTCACAATTTTTTTATCAATAGGCTAGGAGGAAACATTGCAAATCAAATTAAAGAGCTTGCAACAGGAATCAAAGAGATTCTGCAAATTACAATTAATCGGTTTTTTTCGCATATTCTTGGAGTTCTTATTGCTTGCAGCGCGGTTTTGTGTATTCGACCTATTTTGGCTTTGATTGTTCTTTTATGGATCGCATTTTTTATTATTGCCACGGTGTATCTTTCTAAGAAGACGCAGAAGGTTTCCAAAAATACATCAAGAGCTAGGAATCAAACTGTTGGGAAAATCACCGATAGCATCATGAACATTTTAACTGTTAGGCTCTTTGCGCGTCACGGCTATGAAGCTTCCCGTCTCGAAGAACAATTGTCGGAGCAGGTTTATTGGGATAAAAAATTAGAATGGACGAATTTGAAAATCCGAGCCATTCAAGGAACTTCTATCCTGGCTATGATGGCTTTACTTCTTGCAGCTTTAATCCATGCAAGAATGCAAGGACTGGTAACAATCGGAGATTTCGGATTAATCCTGACCATAGGGATTAGTATTTCGGCAGCCATTCAAAATATCTCGCAGGATTTACTTATTTTCTCAGAACTAGTTGGAAAATGCAATGTATCGCTCCATTTGCTGGAAACACCTCATGAAATTGCCAATAAGCCTCATGCGCAACCTCTGACTGTATCGATTGGTGAAATCTCTTTTGAACAAGTCTCTTTTGGGTACAGAAAAGACGAGCCATTATTTCAAAAAATTTCGATCAAAATCGAAGGGGGAGAAAAAGTGGGGCTTGCCGGCTTTTCTGGAGCGGGGAAAAGTACGTTTGTTCATTTAATCATGCGTCTTTACGAACTACAACAAGGCAGAATTACTATCGATAGCCAACCCATTCATGAGGTGCTGCAAGAATCGCTCAGGGATAAAATTTCATTGATCCCGCAAGAGCCTTTGCTTTTCCATCGCTCCATTAAGGATAATATCTTGTATGGATGCCCGGGAGCTAGTGAAGAAAAATACATTGAAGCTTGTCAAAAAGCGCATGCGCTCGAGTTTATCCAAGCACTGCCTCAAGGTGCAGATACGATTGTAGGGGAACGGGGCATTCGGCTTTCCGGCGGTCAAAAACAGCGCGTTGCCATCGCTAGGGCTTTTTTAAAGAATGCTCCGATCTTGATTCTCGATGAAGCGACTTCATCGCTAGATTCCGCAAGTGAATGCGAAGTTCAAAGGAATCTTGAGGAACTTATGCAAAACAAGACTGTTCTGATTATTGCCCATCGTCTTTCAACGTTCCGTTCTGTAAACAGGATTCTCGTTTTTAAGAGTGGAACAATTATTGAAGACGGATCTCATCAACAGTTGTTGGCTTTACAAGGACACTATTCGAATCTTTGGAATATTCATCTTGGACCTTCAAGACAAGCGCATACTAGCGATCGATTCTGAAACCAGAAATGCCAATAATCAGGATAAGAATTTGCTTTGACTATAGGAAAAAAATTTTATGTGGTAAACTCTTTGCAAGATACTCTCAAGGTACATATGTCCCAAATCAATCAGTTTCTTCAAGACTTAAATAACCATTCCGATGCAGTAAAAAAATGCACTCGTCCCCTCAGTCATCTCGGAGTGACCTGTTTTTACTATGTTTCTATTAAGAACAATGGGGATCATTTTTTATTAACTGATTGTCCAAACGTTGATGAATATTACTACCAAGAAGAAATCTATTTTAAAGACCCCTACTTAAGGCACCCTGATAATTACCAATCTGGCTTTTTTTTCTTTGATACTCATAAAAAAGAAGAATTTGATCAATCGCTCGCTTATCTCTCACGCAACTTTCAAATATGCCCTCTTGTCGGTCTATGTAAAAAACAACAGGATTCAGTTGAATTCTTTGGATTTTGGGGCGACTCTGATAAATCGCCTAGTTTTGAACATATTTATTTAAACTATTCAAACTTGTTAAAGTCTTTTGCCATTCATTTCAAACAAGAATGTAGTTCCATTTTACAAGAATCCGTTGCTCCCTATCTTTCTTTGGAAAAACTCATTGGACCAGATCTCTTCAACTCCAAGCCCACCTCAATATCTAAAATCGATTCGAAATCGCTACAGCATTATTTAATCGAACTCGGTTTCGGTCACGAAGTGGTAAAGGCCGACTCTCTTTCTTTAAGAGAACGACAATGTATAAAGCTCCTTCTCCAGGGAAAATCCATGAAGGAAACCGCAGTGGTTTTAAACCTTTCGCCCAGAACAATTGAACACTATTTCGAAAACATTAAGAACAAATTCAACTGTCAATATAAGCATGAATTATTTGCCATCGCAGAAAAATTAATTGAATTGGAATTGCTATAATGATTTATTTAGAACAATTTGCATTTAAGTCCCCTAAATTACTCATTTTTTATCTCGGTGGTAATACGGAGAAAAGTCATATCGAAATGCATGATGTAGTATTTGTGATTGCAAAGACAGATGTTGAGGCTGCTGGAAAAATTAGGCAAGCGTGGTATGGAACGGAAAAATCTCTTCATGTCGATTCTTGGTTTGTAGCTGAGGAAGTAGACGGATTTAATATAAAAATTTCTAAAAATAGGAAGTCAAGCCAAACTCATCTCTATTTTGTGAATCTAGGATATTATAAAAACGGTATTTTTGGAGAAAATCACTTTATGACATTAGTTGTGGCCGGCTCAAAAATCGAGGCCATAGAAAAGGCGAATAAGAAATGTTATCAAGACTTGGAAATGCTTCATAGCGATAATGTATATGATTTAGACGACTGCATTCGAATAGACGAGGTTGATCATTCTTTTATCGAACTCGAATATAGAGGTTTGCCAAAAAAACCGATCATGCCTATCAATGGCTATCATAAACTGCGTCCCCATCCATCAAATTTTGAACTGTCGGATAAAAATCTCTAAGCCCTGCCTCCCCCCATGCCTTTGTATCGCTTAACACCCCCTCAGAATATTTTTGCAAAGCTTCTTTTTTCGCCATTCCCGAATCAATGTCTAGCAAAAGGATTTTTAATCTTTCAGCATGACATACTGCCCCAATCTGCATGCCTCCCCCAACACTCCAATGACCTATCCCCACTGCATCCCCAATGAAAATAATATTGTCTCCAGCAGTGGCTGCATCTGAAATCGTTTGTTGCAAAGGAAAAAGAGCAATCGGCATTCCATCTATGGATCCAAAAATTTCTAAGTTCTTGATGTTTTCAGTGGACAAATCGAGAGAAGCTGCAGCAAGTCTTCTAAACTCATCGTTGATCTCTTCTTGATTTTTCAATTTTGATGGGTCGATATCTGCGACGATCCATGTCTTACCACTCCCCTTTCTTCCCATGACCCCTGTTAGCATGATGAATGGCCCTCTTTCATATCTCCTGTGTTTAATCATCACTCCTCCGCTATCGATGCCAATCGCTCCGGACATCTGCATTCTGCTCTGCGACATAGGAAGCGATCGTATTCCCAAAAAATTCCGAGTTTTGCTATTAGCCCCCTCTGCTATAACGATTAAATCAGGCACTCCTATACCTTCAACAGCATAGCTATCGCCTCTCCTTTTTAATTTTATGCCTTCCCAATGACATTGCACATTAGGCAAAGATTGTAAATATGCCCTTAGAAGGGTTTCGAAAACTCTTGCTTCCATATTGACAACGGAAGGATAAGCCATCATTTCAACTCCGTTTTTGGGTAATTTTGAGGGATTCCCCTGCCTTACGCTATCATGTTTTTTCTCCCGCCGAATTCCATCAAGATTTATGTGGATCGATCCTCTATAAAGAGGCCGGGCCACCTTCTCAAGAAAAATCTTTTCCAGTTTCGTATCAATCGATGCTAATTCATCTACCAATGATTGTCTTGCAGCCCATTGGATATTTCTCGTATATTTATTTCTAATATCATAAGTATCTACGTAATACCCTGATTTGGCCAGAATCGCAGCAGCCACCATTCCGGTAGTTGACTGCCCCGAAACAACAGCATGTTTTTCTTTCTTTTTCGATTTGAGTGTTAAATTTGTGCAAAATATTGAGTATATTTTTTCGCATAGGAAATGAATATTTGGGTAATTTCTATGATTTTGTAGAAAAAATGGAATAATGATAATGGATGCGATGAAGTAGGTCGCGACCCGTCTTTTTTTTTTCATTTTATGAATGCAGCAATTTCTATAAGAATAAGAACGTGTATTATGGCTAAACACCTTTGTTTTATGTTTGAGAAATCCTATGTTTTTATTCAATTTCTGTGATAGACTTCTCTCTTGCCATCCTAAATTTTCGGCAAAAAATCAGAACGCCTCGTTGATACCAACTCAGAACAGCTAAAACTCGACGGTTTTGAAAGTACAGAGCCTGCAAAAGCAGAAACAAGACTCCTCTTTCAGTGGGTGGTAGCTGCCAGCTTAGCTCTTTACCCCTTTTATCAAGCGATGACAGATAAAATTTTGCAGAGGGATCGACTCCATGAAATAGAACCGGGGCGGTTTGCAATTTTTAACAACTTCCTCAAATTCTTGGACAGAAATACTACGGATGTAGTACATTCTCAAAACAAGAAAAAATGAGGCTTACAGATGGGGAAGCTTGGATTTGGTGAGCTAGAGCTATCAATCTTAAAGATCATTCGAGAATTAGGTAGAGCAACTGTTCGTGATATCTACAAAAGCCTTGGCAGTGAAGGGAGCTACACAACCATCATGACAGTCATGAGTCGAATGACTGATAAAGGTGAATTAATGAGAGAAAAAGAAGGCAAGCAGTACATCTATTGGGTAGACCCTCAGAACGACTCTCCTTCCAAAAATATTCTCCAACGTATCCAAGATAAAATTTTTGGCGGTAAATCAACAGCAATGGTTAGCTATTTATTGGAATCTGACCAGGAAATTTCCGATCAAGATCTAATGGAGATGGAAAAACTGATTCAGAAACGAAGAGCAGAGAAAAAACATGGATAAAGCCTCTTTTTTCATCTTGAATATTTTTCTAAACAGCTTTCTTGCATTTTTCACCGTGGTTGTCTTGATAGGTAGATGTTCACCTACCTCCTTCGTCGGCAGGTAAAAAAAACGGCTAAAAGCCCAGCGCCTCAGAAATAAGAGGGGGCGGGTTCCGTAAATAGAAACATTTGATTGCCTGCTGCACGAGGTGCAGGACATTCCCCCCATGCTTTCGGACGGTTTGAGCAACTGTTGTGATCCGCTCAACAAATTTTTTTCCACGTTCGCTTCTGGTCCCATAGCTTTTCTTACGCCAGATCACCAGCTTGCGGAGGTCTCTTTCTGCCAGGTTATTGGTCGGTTCCATCCCAAGAGTTTTGGTGAATGTCCACAACTTTTCAAAATCTTCAAGCAAGGTCCCACATATTTTAGAGAACGCATCGCTGCCGTTGGCAAGTCCATCGTCGAGCCAATATTCAACTCTTCTCTTACGAGCCCCGAGACGTCGATTTCTCTCAACCAACGAGATCTTACCCTCGCGATATTGACCATGAATCTTGCAACTCAACCGAAGTTCGTTTTCCAGAGCAGTTCCTATAGATTTATCTGGGCCATCTCGCTCCCCGTATTTCTTAAACTCTCGAATCAGGTGGGCTAAGCAAAATTGGTGTGTTTTGAAAGAACTATATACAGCATACCGATCCGTTACAGCGGGAGCATCCCATGTTTTTCCGCTAATCAACCGTTGAAACGCAGCTGCGCTGCGATTGCGGTCAATCCGGTAGACAGCGGCCTGCTGACAAGCGGCCAGCCACACAAAATGACGTTTTCCCTTATCCCTCCACCCGGTCTCGTCAAAATACATACAAAACTGGTGCTGTAAGATAAACTTATGAATGCGGTCATAGACAAGATTTAGCGATGCAGATACTCGCTCTTCCACGTTCGGGACAGAGCCTACCCCCATATCGACATCATACAGGTCTTTGATAAGTTGAATCGCTTCTCGTTCAACCTAGGGCCAAAAGCTGAATCGGGCACCCCGTCTGGAAGAGGAGCGATCGAATGCTTGCGACATCTCAAGCAAGTGTATTTTTGCAACTCATACTGTGTTATGACCGCTTTTACCTCCGGAAGCTCTGCTTGCTGGAGTAGTTCAGGCGATGCACCATTCCACTGGATATATTGAGAGCTACAATGGGGACAATTTTCTCTCCAGCATTCGATACGTTTATCAATTCTCTCAGGGGGATATAGGACTCGGGCCACACCAACTCTTGAGCTTCTTGGATGCTTTTCTTTATCCAATGTATTGCTTTTCTGGTCTGTGGACGGAGGTTTAGAGCTGTTTCTCGAGTTGCGACCGAGCTGTTCTTCAAGCTTGGCGATTTTCTCGAGAGCCTGTTTTAAAAGCTCTTCTAGACGTCGAACCTTTGCCTCAAGCTCTTCATAAGTTGGCTTCATGCCGAGAAATATTAAAGATTTTATTTATTAAATTGTAGGAAAAAGCGACTCCACCGTCTATTTTTCACCTGCCGACGAAGGAGGTAGGTGAACATCTACTGAGCCAAATTTCCCCGTTTCATACGGCCGTCCAGATCCTATTCTTTTTCCGCCTCTTGCAATAGATCCTCCTGACTATCTAATGATTTCTCTCTTTCTGGTTTTTAAAAAAAGAAGATGCTTGTATCCTTTACGCAAGCGTTTACGGAGAGAACATGGTTACGATCGTGGAAAGTTTGGGTGCAAAAAAGAGAAGTGGCGCAACGGTCAATGCGTATCTTCTCTTGAGGAAAGGAGAAACGGTTTTGCTTTCATTGAGGAAAAATACCGGATATTTTGACGGATGCTATGGACTTATCTCGGGGCATGTGGAAGATGAAGAACCGGCAAGCATAGCAATGATCCGTGAAGCGAAAGAAGAGGCTAATCTCATTATTCGTCCTGAATCACTTAAAGTCGTCCATTTGATGCATCGTAAAACCAATAGGTTCAATATTGATATTTTTTTCGAATGTGCGAGCTGGGCAGGAGAATTTACCAATTTAGAACCAGATAAATGCATAGAGTTGAACTTCTTCTCCTTGGAAAGCCCTCCTAACAATCTGATCCCCTACATTGGTCAGGCACTTCGTGCAGTCCTTCACGAGGTTGTCTACTCAGAGGAAGGATGGGCTCTTTGAGTCATAGGGATTTTTATTTCGTAAGGCATGGCCAGACGGATCACAACTCTGGGAAGATCGAGGGGGAACACCTAGACATCTCCCTAAACAAAACGGGGCGTGGGCAAGCCGTGGCAATTGAACCCCTCATTGCAACGCTTCCCCTGCGCTTTGCTTGCTTAAGCCCTTTGAGACGCGCGAAAGAGACGACCGATATTTTGCTCCGTAATCTCCCATTAAAACGGCTCGAAGTAGCTGAATTTAGCGAGTGCGCTCTCACTACCTGGAATCAGATGAGAAAAGGGGATTTATCTGACCCGGTTGCCCAATTTCTTCAGACAGTAGCGATAGGACTTAAACAGGTGCTTGTCGAAAAGGGACCTTCTCTTATCGTCGCCCACGGAGGCATCTACTTTGCAATCTGCAAAACGCTCGGCATTCCAGGGGATGGAATCATCAACAACTGCGTTCCCGTTTGGTTTCACTTCAATGAGAAGAAAGACCTTTGGCAAATGAGGGATTGTATTTAAGACGGCAGAGAATCAGATATCTTTCCAACTCAGAGAGGTACACATTCCATTCATCGAGGATCCAAAAGAAATTGGATACATATTTCGTAGTAGCTGCGGCAAAAAGAGCTTCGATCGCCTGCCTTCGGTTCAGATCGATTTCGCATGCCTTGACAAGCTGTTGACACAGAACAGCTTCCTCCCGTTGAAAATCAGGAAGTAGGGTCCCTTCGATTCCCTCATATGAAGTCTCCGAGAGAAGGGCATCTTTCCATCGACGATAAAAAAGAGCAGCTTGCGTCAGAGGCACTTTGAGCCGTTCTGGGCAGTTCTTGCTATTTCTGCAGGCATGGAACAGCCGAAGCTTAGCGATGAGAAATGCCTCTTCGGGATCGAGTCTAAATTGTGCTTCGAAACAATTGAAACACTCTAGTTCAGAGATCATCTCTTCAGAGGTCATCAAACCGAATGAAAAACTTCCTCCGAACCAGTGGAGGGCTTCCTTTTCAGCCTGGTATCTGTTGTCAGGCACATGAATCAGATTGAAGACGCGTGATTTAGATGAAAATTTCTTGCGTAAGGAACCCTCGCTACGATCTTTCGGCAGAGCCGCCCCCTTGATCTGCGACAACAGCTCTTGAGCTCTCCCCTTCTCATGGCGCAAGAGCACCCCAAGACCTGGACCAAATGTGTAGAGTTGCCGGTTGTGATACCAGTCATCTACTTCCCATAAGAATTGATGCGAATACATCTTCTTATAGTGAGTATCAGAGACACGCGCTGCAAGAAAGGAGAGAGGCATAAACCCATGCCCCTTTAAAAATTGGAGAACAGACACAAGAAGCTGTCTATGAAACAGGTCTGGCTTGAAGAGGACGAATCCTACTTCAGGGGGCAACTGGGACACACACAACCTCGCTTAGCCATTGGATTCAAGATTCCACAATAAGGGCAGATCCAAAGTCCAAATTCGATTTGAGTCAACCCGACCCGATCAGACAACCTGGGAAAAACAGCGAGTAGCGGCACCTGGGGATCAATTGGAAATGTGCGAAACAGCCGTCCACCCTTCTTGTGGAATGGAGTGAGTAACTCGATGGCTCTGCCGTATTCTTCAGAATGCAAAACTCTCTCAGCCCTTTTAAAACGGACAATGGAAAAAGTTTTGAAAAAGTCTTTTTGGGACTCATTGCAACAGACAATTTGTAAAATCCCCCAAAGTCCAAGCCAACTCTCTACAATCGGTTTAAAATAGATGAGTTTCTCCCTGAGAAGCGACATAGGTGTCGCTCCGTAATAACGCAGGAGATCTTCTTCTTGTTCCTTCGAGTAACTCATCACACTAGAAAGGAACGCCAGATCACAGGCTGGATCAGTCAATCCCGAATATTCCCAGTCAAACAACATTAGCTTGCCATCAAGCAATGCGAAATTGCTTGGAACTGGATCTCCATGGGAGGGAACTGCCTCAAAACAATCTAAATGCAGATGTTCTTGCAAAGCTGCTCTCAATGAGAGGTATTCAGCGGGAAGGGAGATCGCCTGCTCTTGTAAATAAAGCCCTAAACGATCCATCCGCTCGAAGAAATCGATGTGATTTTTGAAAGCGAGCGAGCTGGTATGAATTTTGCGCAAAAGATGAGCTATCTGCTCGACCAGATCATCCTGGTAGAATTCTTCAAATTCATAGCCCTTAAATCCGTCGATAAAGGGGGTTAATTGACGCCCTGTTGCAGGATCAAAGAAAATGGCATGTGTCGGACTGAATCCCTGAAAGTATGCCTCTTTGCTATTGGCGCGCTCAGCGCTCCTGTCGATAAATCTCTCCGTACCCTCGCCAGGCAAACGAATCACATACTTTTTTCCTTCAGCAGTAAACAGGTAGCTCTTATTCGTCAGGCCTGAAAGAGAAGTAAATTGCGTATCTTCCGGGAGAGAAGAACAAAGCAACTCTCTTGCGACATCTAGCGGGTCTTCCGCATACAGAAAGCGGGCAAAAAAAAATAAAATCCAACGCATATCAATAATCCGACTTCCAAAGACGACAAACAGGGATGATCTCAGGATCAGCCTTGCAGGAAGACGTTCCCATCGCAAGCTCTTCCGCAGGACAACCGCCAAGGCAAGTTTTTGGAGCCTTGCATGCACCGCAAGAACTCTTCGTTAATACTTTTGTAAAGAGTTCGAACTCGTTTTCTTCGCGATTGACCTTTACATCTCCATCTACCATCTGAAACATATTTTGCGCCGTGTCGAAAAGGTAGGAGCAGACATAGGCCCGTCCGTCGGGGAAGATTGAAATGCGATCGAGTGTGCGTCCGATGCAGCCGCGATACCCCTGCTGAGTAAAACGATGGATATTTTCTCTATCGGCATATGTCGGTTGATACCAGATCTGAATCTTGTGATCCTTCTTGATTCTTTCCAGCTCTTCGTAGAACTCGATCCACTCCCGAGGTGTCATTGCCCAATCAGTGTTTTTCTGGCCATTTCCTATGTTGGAAAAAACATGGAATTTCACAAGACTTGCTCCAATCGCCTCGCACTTGGGAATCAGCTCTAGACAATCGGCTCTATTCTTGCGATTGACTGTGCAAATGATGCGCGTATCGAACTTTCTGGCAGCAAGCGCTTCCGAAGTTTTCCAGGCAAGACGAAATGTTCCAGCCCCGCGTATTACATCATGGGTTATGCTTGATCCCCCATCGAGACTGACCTGGACATAGCTGAACTCCTCCGGCTCCATCTTGTCAAGGATGGAAAGCGCTTTGCCTACCCCATTAGTATTTAGAATGACTTTTTCGTAACCCATCGTTTTGGCATAGCGGCAGATCTCAATGAAGTCAGGATGTAAAGTTGGCTCTCCTCCTAAAATACTCAACTTGCTACCTCCGAGCTTTCTCCAGACTTGCAAGGTGTGCTTCACCTCTGCTAAAGGCATAAATTTCGCCCGCTCGAGCCTTTCACCCATGTAGCAGTGGCCACAGCGCAGCTGGCACTTTTCAGTAATATAGAGGTAGACGTTTCTGAACCGTCCATATTCGATGTGGTCAAGATGCTCTGGAACGCGGGCATATCCGTAGAGATCTTCTTTATTTTTTGGCTCGTTCAATACAGTCAGCATATGATCCCCACCCTCTCTAGTTTTTTGACCAGCAAGTCGAACCGCTCTCGGGACATCCTCTTGTTCTCTTTCTCTTCCTGACTCTCAATGCTTGCACCATACTGCCACCACGCCTCCTGTGTCGTCCGATCCATGACACGAAATCGATCCGTCTTTGCCGGGCCCCGGTAAATCAATGTCACAGTACCTGGATCTGCTGTAACAGAATGGTACTGGGAATGATGCAACGTATAAAAATCTCCCACTTTCTCTTGACGGATCAATACGGGAACCAGATGCTCCGTCTCAGGAGCATCTATTTCATGATCTAGTGAATAAATCGTGTGGCGATAACTGCCCGATAAAATTTTGCTCGAGTAAGACCATCTATGATTATGGGGCCTGTCAAAATATTCATCTCCGAAAATATGAAGTCGGACGCGATATTTCTCATCTGCATAGAGGACAATCTTGTCAAGGATGTCATAGTGTTCCGACAAAGAAAGGAGTTTTTCATCTTTTTTTGCATTCTGAAGACATTGTTTCAACTTGCCTGGGTCACCTAAATCCTCCAGCACTTTCCGCGATTCTGTTGTAAAGTCTTCCAATTCATAAGTCGCCATATTTGTCATTCCCCTGTTCGAATCACTGGAGATTCTATCAAAAACAATGCTTTTTATGCGCCTCCCAATCATCAGAATTCGATATTTCTGACAAGGGCATGCTCTAGCTTGCGCTCTGTGTGTTGGTCTTTGATTTGAAGAACTCCCTCTATAGAAAGAAGAGGATTCTCTTCCAAAGCCCGCGACAGATGGACAAATGGTTTTGCTGATTAACCCCTCTTAGCGTACGTTTTCGTTCCATTGGACTTCAAACCCCAGATAGTGCCGGACAGTCTTATTTCGATAGTAGGAAGCATTATCGCAAAATACGTGAACTTTTCTCTTTCCCGGGTAGGCTTCTTCGATTTTTTGGAAAAACCGAATTGTTGACTCCGCGTTGAGCGTTATATCCTCGTGCACTAACACATTGTGGTTGACCACGTCGATAATCCCCGAAAGATTGAGTCTAGAACGGCCTGTATTTGCTGGGATCTCTTTACGTACTCCTTTTTTGATCCAGCCATAGGCTGGCTGCACGTTGTGAGTAGGATGAACGCCATCTGTAAAACAAATAGTCTCATCTCCGGGGAGTTCCGCTCGAAGCTTCTCGTATTCAGCTAGCCATTTTTGCTGCTGTTCCTTGTTGGCTTTACCAGGTACTATCGCCGGCTTTTTATAGGAAAAACCGTGTCTTTGTAGCCAATGTCTCATGCCATGAACTGTGTAAAGAACTCCGAATGTCACCTCGACATAGGCCACGATATCTTTGACATACAAATATGTGTATGTTTGCAGGTGGGCTTCTAGTCTTTGGGATTGGTCTTCTGAGAGCTTTTCTGCAGACCCACCACTTTCTGGTTTTAGTTTTTTGGAGGCCTTATATTCGTCGATATGATTACGAACAGCCTCATCGGAAATCAGCAAAACTCTGGCGATATCTTTAGGAGTCCACCCTTCATCATAAAGCAGAACAGCCTTTATGCGATCACGTACTCGTCCATCACGTTCCCGTCTGTGTTGGAGCTTAAGCTGTTCTCGTTCTTGGCCGGTTAAAAAATTCACGTCACGATTATGCAGTCAACAGAAAATTTTGAGAATCAAAATTTTCATTCACGAGGGATATATAGATTTTTTGCTAATCTCCTCTTTCTTAAAGAGGATGTATGAAATTTTTTCCTAGAATAGTGCAATCTGCTCTTCTTGTCTCAACTCCTACGTTGATTGCTTACCCGACACAGGAATTTCCCAGATTTGTTGTTCAACAGGTAGATCATCAGCCAATCCAAATTCCTGATCTACGCACACTTTCCTATGATGAGGTTGTCGATTTGTTGAGCAAGATTGAATCGGATTCCTTTGATGAAAGGTATTCTGAAGACGAGTTAGACCAAATCAATCAATTCGTATCGCTTCTGGCCATGGAAGGGGCAACTGATGACGAGAAACCCGAAATGGAGCATGCAGTTGCTTCTCTATTCCGAAAAGACGACATCCAATACGCCGTATTTAACCCAAGTGTCGGATATACCGTTAAACCAGCTATCTACATCGAAGGGACTCAAGATTTTGTCCTATGTAAGAGCTGGTTCAAGAAGCAGTGGGATCAAACAAGATCTTTTGTTAAGAAGCACAAAAAAGCCATCATTATTGGTGCAATTGTTGTGGTAGCTGTAGCTGTTGTAGTTGTAGCCGCTGTGGCCATTTCCTCTTCTGCTGCTAGTGCAGCTGCCGCAGCGGCTGGGGGAGCTGTGGCAGGAGCCGAAGATTCAACAGGCTCACCTACTGGGTCTCCGAGTTCAACAAATGAAAGGAAGGGCCATTCTGAACCGAAGGACACATCATCTAATGATACACTCGCTTCTTCATTACAAACCCAAGTATCGGAATTTAAAGACACAATTGCACAAGAGCAATTTGCTGCCGTTTCCGAATCAAATGGTATTTCCATGGAAGAAAACGGCAGGATTATTGGCTCTCTTTTTACACATAAGGCAGTAGATAACCTGACCAATAGCTTTGCTCAAAATCCAACATTCGCAACCGAGTTGAAAGATTTTGGGTTTAATTCACAATATCCGACCCTAGGATGGTTACAAACTTATCCAGATAGCTCTACAATCATGCTACACCCTTCAACGGACCTGGCTTTTTCTACAGATTATACAACCTCTTATACAGGAAATTTTGGTGATTTGAATGCTATGTCCTATGAAGTTAGAGGTGATTTGGCATTAAACTCCCAATGCTATCTCCAAGCGGTGCAAGATTTTGGAAACGCAATCTCGCTCGATCCAAACAACCCAACTTTGTACTTGGAAAGAGGAATCGCTAATTTTGAACTGGGAAATTATGAGCAATCGATTGCTGATTACAATCAATTTATCGAGAAAAAATCAGAGCCTTTCTCAGTGACAGATTTTAGTTTAGGTTTTGCCAAGGGAGTACCAAAAGGTGCTTACGAATCAGGCAAAGGGGCTCTCTTGTTTTTCTCCGAGTTTGTAGCTCATCCAGTGCAGACTTCCAGGCAGGTAGTCGATTCAATAAGCCAATTAGCTACTTTAGTTAAAAATGACGAGTTTGGAGTTGTAGCTGAAGCGCTTTCTCCAGAGCTACACCAACTCGTAACTCAGTGGGATACTCTTCCTTCCGAAACAAGAGGAGAGTTGGCAGGATATGCTGTAGGCAAACTTGGGGCCGATCTTCTTGCTCCTGGAGCTGTCGCTAAAGTTGCAAGTAAAAGTGTGAACAGTGCGAGGGAACTGGTAGCAGTTTGTAAAAATCTCCAAATCGCCCAAGAAACTCTCGTCCTTGAGACAGCAGCTGGGATTGGTATTCCTGCGAAAGTTGCCGAAATAGTCGAAATGGGAAAAAACAAATTAACTTTTGGCGAAGGGCTTGGTAGATGTTCACCACCTCCTTCGTCGGCAGGTGAAAAACAGACGTGGAGTCACTTTTTCCTACCGCTCAATGAATAAAATCTTTAGTATTGTCCGGCAT
>Ga0209343_10003150_pt1 | contig 20929 bp, 19 predicted proteins | sample RifCSPlowO2_02_FD_184026 | JGI IMG/M metagenome (GOLD analysis project Ga0209343, IMG submission 184026) | Groundwater microbial communities from Rifle, Colorado - Rifle CSP2_plank lowO2_0.2 (SPAdes) (version 2) | ecosystem: Environmental > Aquatic > Deep subsurface > Groundwater | place... | reverse complement strand
AAAAACGGTCTGAGCCCCGGCGCGCTGTCGCCGCGATCCCTGAACCCGAGCCCGTTCTGCGTCCTCCCCTGAAATGGGCGGGCGGCAAGCGCTGGCAGGTGCCGCACCTGCGGCCTTTGTGGCAGCCCCACACACGTCGGCGTCTCGTCGAACCCTTCTGCGGCGGCTTGGCTGTCTCGATCGGCCTGCTGCCGGACAAGGCGCTTCTGAACGATGCGAACTCCCATCTGATCCATTTTTATCAGTGGCTCCAGCGTGGCCTTCGCGCCGACGTGCCGATGGAAAACGAAGAAGGGGTCTTCTACCAGAATCGAGACCGCTTCAACGAACTGCTCGCTACGGGCCGGGCGGCGACAAAGGAAGCGGCGGCGTTGTTCTACTACCTGAATCGCACCGGATTCAACGGGTTGTGCCGTTTCAGCCGGCAAGGCGTGTTCAACGTCCCGTTCGGCCGCTACGTCCGCATCGGCTACGCGCGCGATTTCTTGGCCTATCGGGACGTGTTCGCGGACTGGGCCTTCACGAACACGGACGTTGAGGCCGTCTCTGTGGAGCGCGGCGACTTCATCTACGCTGACCCGCCCTACGACGTCGAGTTTACACAGTACGCGAGAGACGGCTTCAGCTGGGACGATCAGGAGCGGACCGCGGTCTGGCTGGCGAAACATCGAGGACCGGTCGTGCTCGTCAATCAGGCAACGTCGCGCATTGAAGCGCTCTACCGCAAACTTGGGTATCGCGTGCAGTTCCTGGAGGCTCCACGTCGCATTAGCTGCACAGGGGACCGGACGCCCGCCCGCGAGATTGTGGGCACGCGGAATCTATGACCCCGCGGAACCAATCGATGAAGCGATTCGACGACCTCCGTTGCAACACCGGTGCAAGCGAGCCACCGATAGAGCAACGGCGTCCTCGCAACGACGAACAGCACCCAGCCGGGAAAGACTTGCTACACTGACACTTGCCACCTGCGCGCCCGTAGCTCAGGTGGATAGAGCACCGGCCTTCTAAGCCGGGGGTCGCAGGTTCGAGTCCTGCCGGGCGCGCCAATATTTTCGAATCATTGAGCAAATCGAGAGACAGGGCGTCCGTCCCATCCCGTCACTGCCCTTCGCAGGCCGTCACTTTCCGCGTGGCAGAGCCGTTCGCGTGGCAGACCGCGTGGCAGCCAGAACCAGCAGCAGGGATGATCTGCTTGAGGAGAATCACTGATGCTCAAGCCTCGACGGCGAAAGTCCAAACGGCTGGAAACGATGCAGCGGAACGCGGTCATCTCGTCGTTCACACCGAGATACGTCTCGGCGTGAGAGAGGCCCGAACGACCCCGAGCCCGAGATCGAGGGGCGTGCGTGGCTGGAACTGCGCGGAACACTGGTCGAACCGATCCGAGATGTTCGGGACGTGGTGTTCAAGCTCTGGCCGGACCCCGACAAGCGCGTCGGCCCCACGCGACCAGCAGCGGTTGGCTACATCAATGGCATTCGCCCAGCGGTCGATGTGGCGGCTAGTTGCACACCGGCTCACTTCAACTACATCTGGTCACTCGCGCTATCAGGGCATCTCACGCACGCCTACATGGCCTCCTGCTCCGGCCCCTCAGAGGGCTGAAACGGGAAGCGTGTACGCGCGGTCAGGCAGGGGGGAAAGGTTTTGAGAAACTCAGTCGAAAGGGGTGGCGATTGATCGCCACGGGAGAGATGATTCAACCTGCTGTGAATCTTTGTCTCGTGTCAACCATGTTTAACTGGTGATGTGTGTTGCGGGACTCGACTGTTCACCAGTTCACAGGAGCTCCTCATCAGCCAAAGGTTCACGTTCGCGGGATGCTGCAGATCATCGGTTCTCCACACTCTGGTCGATCTTTGTTCCCGGACGAATCTCATCGCTTCCTCGCCGCACGACGATGTCAGCGTCCCGGAGATCGCCAAAAACCTCGATGAGGTCCCCATTGAGCTCCCCACGCCGGACATCCACCCATTCCGCGATACTATTCCGGACGCGCACGACAAACTGGCGCTCTGTCGTGCGGACGACGGCTGACGTCGGGACGAAGATGCTAGCCCGGGACCGCGACACCGGCCACCGGACCGCAGCGAACATTCCTGGCCTCAGCAACAGCTTCGAATTATTCACGTCCAGTTCGACCAGCATGCTTCGCGTTTTCATATCGAGCGAATGGGCAGGCCGCGCGATCACGGCCTGAAACGTCTGGTCTGGGAACGCGACCACTCTGAAATCCACTGTCATCCCTTGCCTGATGCTGCCGACATAGGTCTCCGGAACCGGGACGGGGAGTCGCAGCTTCGAAAGCTGCTCAAGGTGCAGCATCGGGCTCCCTGACGGACCAACGAGACTACCTCGGTGAACGTTGCGCTCGGTGATGACGCCCTCAAAAGGCGCTCGTATTTCGAGATAGGCTTCTAAATCAGTGAACGCCTTGACGGCTGCTTCGGCGGCGGCCACGCTGCTTTTCATCGCCTGGACCTGAGCGCGTGCCGCTTCGAAGGTTCTCTCTGCGATCTCCACGTCGTGCCCTGGGACAACGCCTGGCGTGACGGCAGCCGCTTTGAGCCGGTCGTACGTGCTCTGGGCAGCCAGCGTCTTCGCCTCGACCTCAACTAGTTGCGCCCGTATGGACAGTAGCTTGGCCTCTGCCTCAAGGTGTTGGGCGTGAAGCTCGGGTGCGGTTAAGGTCGCCAGCATTTGCCCTTGTTTCACCCAGGACCCACGATCGACCGCGATCGATTCGACGAATCCTGTGACTTTGGCGTGAATGTCGACGGCCTGATACGCCGTCAAGTCGCCTGGAAGGGAAATCGTCTTCTCAAGGGCTCGAGAAACGACCCTGGTGGTTTCCACCGGAAGCGCCCCGCGGTTCTGGCTGGAGAGAAGGCCACGGGAACAGACTACGACGAGAGTGATGGCGAACCAGGCTGAAGCCTTCACGCGAGCTCTCCCGTGTAATGACCGCTCGTCGCATCGTCAGGATCCAAGGATGGTGACGAGGCGTGTGCGCGACCTTGAACGAGTGCGAAAATCGACGGCAGGACCAAGAGCGTGGTCACGGTCGATGCAGCGAGGCCGCCGATGACGGCGCGGCCGAGCGGCGCCAACTGCTCGGCCCCGAATGCGACCGGCATCATGCCGGCGATCATCGCGAAGGTGGTCATCAAGATGGGTCGAAGACGGCTCGTGGCGCCACGGACCGCCGCGGCCTCGGCAGACGTGCCTTCTTGCCGGTACCGCTCGGCGAAAGTCGTCAGCAGAATGGCATTGGCCACCGCCACGCCGATCGCCATGATGGCGCCCATGAATGACTGAACGTTCAACGTGCTGCCCGTCACGAACAGGCCGAGCGCAGCACCCGCGATGACCGCCGGAATGGTGCCGATGACGATCAGCGCCACTTTAAAAGACTGGAAGTACGCGGCTAGCAGCAAGAAGATGGCGGCGATCGCTAGCCCAAGGCCGGACCGCAGACCCTCTAAGGTCTCCTGCATGGGAGCCACCTGCCCGCGCACGTTGACGGTCACACCGCCCGGAGGATCGCCAGCTCGGGACACCGCCGCGAACACCTCCTGAGAGGCAGTTCCCAGGTCTTGCCCGTGCACGTTGGCGGTCAGGGTGATCATGCGCTGCTGGTTGTACCGGTTGTACTCGCCCATGGCGGTTGCTTGTGACACCGTCGCCACATCGCCGAGCAGCGGGCGCGGCGCGCCATTCTGCATGACGGGCACGTTCATGACATCTTCCAGTGAAGACATCGTGTGCTGCGGGATCTCAACCTGCACTTGGTAGGCCACGCCGCTGGTGGGATCGGCCCAGTAGTTCGGTGTCACAAAACGACTCGACGAGGTGGCGGCGACAAGCGATCGGCCCACCTCCTCCACGGTGACGCCCAACTGCCCGGCCCGCTCGCGGTCGATCTGGACCTGAAGGACGGGATAGTCGAGAGCCTGGCCGAATTGAAGATCCCGCAGCGTCGGGATTTGGGCCATTTCTGCTTTCAACTTCTCCGCGTAACTCCGGCTGGCCATCAGGTCTGCGCCGGCTATGGCGACCTCGATCGGTGTTGGCGAGCCGAAGCTCATGACCTGGTTGACGAGGTCAGCGGCTTCGAACGACAACACTGCTCCAGGCGCGATCTCCTGAATCTTGTCGCGAAGGGTTTCCTGGAGGGTCTCGGTAGAGATCGTGCGTTCAGCCTTCAGCGACACAAGCAAGACCGCCTCGTGCGGACCGCTGGTCCAAAGGTAGATCGTGTTGACCGGGTAGCTGGACGGCTGACCGCCGACGAACCCGAGGCTCGCCTCCACATTGTCGCGGCCGACCGCCTCGGCGATCATGTCAAGCACCCTGAGCGCCATGAGTTCTGTCCGCTCGATGCGCGTACCTGTCGGCGCGCGCAGCCGGACCTGAATTTGACCGGAATCCGCACTCGGGAAGATTTCAGTGCCGAGCGATCCGCCAACAAACCACACGGTTACAGCCGAGACCACAACGTAGACCGGCAGAACGACCCATCGGAGACGCACGGTCGCACTGACAACGCGCCCGTAGGACTGTCGGAGCCAGTCAAAGGGTCCGCGCTCTGCAGCCCCGCGATGCTCACCACCAATCCACGTAAACAGGATAGGTACGAATGTCAGCGCCAGAATGTAGGACGCGGCCATCGCAAATCCGACCGACAGCGCCAGAGGGACAAACAGCGCCCGGCCCACGCCGACCATGAAGAACGACGGCGCAAACACGGCGAAGATACAGAGCATTGCCAGCATCATCGGAACCGCGACTTCCGACACCGCATCGAACACGGCTCGTGCGCGTTTCTTGCCGCGCGAGAGGTGCGTGTGGATGTTCTCGATGGCCACGGTCGACTCATCCACAAGAATGCCGATCGCGAGCGTCAGACCACCGAGTGTCATGATGTTGATCGTCTGGGCTGCTCCCCACAACGCGACTACCGCAGTGAGAAGGGCCAGCGGAATCGTCAGGATGACGATGATGGAACTTCGGAAATGCCGCAGGAACAACAGCACCATCAGGCCGGTCAGCAACGCCCCGAGTACACCTTCCATTGCCAGCGAGCGAATCGCGTTTGTCACATACCCTGACTGATCGAACGCGAAATCGATCCCGATGTCCTTGGGGACGGCGGCGCGCATGCGCGGAAGCTCCGCCGTGACACGCTGGACGACCGCCAGCGTGGATGCGTCGGCTCGTTTGGTGACCGGAATGTACACACTGCGTTTGCCGTTGATCAACGCATAACCGGTCAGGATGTCCGTGCTGTCCTCGACGTAGCCCACATCTCGCAGAAACACGCTCGGGCCAACGCCGACACGCACGGGAATATCAAGCAACTCCTGCACGTCCCGCACGACCGAATTCACCGGCACCATCGGCGTGAAATCACCGATGCGGACATTCCCCGAAGGAATAATGGCGTTCCCCCTGGTCAAAGAGGTGACCACTTCGTCGCCCGACATGCGGTACGCCCGCAACCGATCGGGATCTACCCGAACCACGACGCTTCGCTGATTGCCACCAAATGGCGGCGGCGCGGACACACCGGGCAGTGTCCCGAACATGGGACGGATCCGGAACAGGGCCAGGTCTTGAATCTCGCCGAGCGAGCGCGTCTCACTCGAGAAGACCAGATACCCCACCGGCACGCTGCCAGCGTCAAAGCGGACCACAAACGGCGGCACCGTCCCGGGAGGCATGAAGGCGCGGGAGCGATTCACTTGCGCGACCGTCTCAGCCACCGCCTGACTCATGTCGGTGCCTTCGTGAAAAAAGAGCTTCAAGAGCGTTGCCCCTTGAATCGACTTCGATTCCACGTGCTCAATCCCGGTCACGTACAGGAAGTGGTACTCGTAGTAGTTCGCGATGTACCCTTCCATCTGCGCGGGATCCATGCCGCCGTACGGCTGGGCGACATAGAGCACCGGCGTCCCGAGGTCCGGAAAGATATCGACCTTCATCCGCTGAATCGCGAGCAGCGACATCAGCGCGATGCCGAAGATGACGATGAAAATCGTGACCGGCCGCCGCATGGCCGCCCGGATGAGCCACATACCCTGACCTCTCTGAAACCGCGTCGGCTATCTCAACAAATTCGAAATGTCGCCTTTCGCCACGGCTTCTGCCACAAGTGCCCGCCAGATGCCTAATCGCGCCACCGCATCGCCGACTTCGGCCTGCAGGAGAAGCCGCTCGGCATCCGCCACCTCGATGATATCGGCCAGGCCTGCGTCGTACCGCCCGCGGGATTGCTGCTCCAACACGCGCGCGGCCGCCAACTGGATCGGCGTGTTTGCCGCGACCCTTCGCGCCCCTTCCAGCTCGGCTCGGGCCTGCTCCGATTGGGAAGACAGCTCTTGAACGATGCGACCGTAGCTCGCGAGCTCCGCGCGCTCGTTCTGCGCTTCGATCCGCTTCCGCTCGCGGATGGAGAACGAGTCGAACAGTGGAAAGGTCGCCGTAAAGCCCGCCGCCCAGTTCGGCGTATCGAAGTCCAGGCCCCTGGTGCCCCCCAGTGGCGCACCATTTGCCGTGGCCCCCGCACCTCGTAGCGAATAGGCCGTCTGGAAATTGATGCGCGGGAAATAGGATCGACCGAGCATGGTCTGAACCGCACGAACCGACTCTACGTTCGCCATCTGCGCTGCGGCCAACGGATGTGTCGCCGCGTCGGGCGGGGCGGGCGGCGGAGGCAGGGGCAGCTCGACGAGGAGAGGAGCCGCCGCGATTTGCACGTCAGCCGAGGAGATGCCCAGCCACTGCGCCAGATTCGCCCGGCCGATTTGTTCGGCCTGTTCGGCCTGGATCAACTGGATCCGGGCCAGTGCCAACTCGGCCTGTGCACGCGAGTCATCTGCTCCTGCCCGCAACTCGTTCTTGACAAGGACGGCGACGGAATTGGCGAAGACTTCCTGGCGCTCCACATTCGCGCGAGCAGCGCGGACGGTCTCTCGTGCGGCAGCCAGCTGGAGGAACGCGTCAGCTGTCTTCACGCCGACGTCTAGTCGCGTGAGGTCGGCGCCGGCGCTGGCACGGGTTACCTGCGCTCTGGCCAGGTCCACGGTCGCGCCACGCAGCCCGAAATCGAAGGCCTCCCATGAGAGCAGCAGACCACCCGCACTGCCCCAGATGCTGGAGGAAGAGGTCCCATCGGAGGCGGGCCCTGAAATCGCGGGTATCGAAGTCCCCGGCAACAGCAAGCCGGCGACGTTGTTACGCGTGGCGCGGTTGATCTGGAGCGCGGAATCGAGCCGCGGCAGATATGCCGTGCGGGCCAAATCGACCCCGGCTTCCTCTGCGGCGACCCGTGCCCTTGCGGCCTGAATGGCCGGATAATTCTCGATGGCGTATCGGATCGCCTGCTGCAATGTAAGAGGAGATGGCGGACGCTGCGACTGCGCTTCCGAAGGTGTTGTGCCGACGAGAATGGCGACACATACAACGAGAACAATCATCACGGATGTTCTGCAAGTCCAGTGCATGATCGACGTCAACGACTTTGCCAGCGGGATTAATCGTGTATCGTCATTGTCACACGATATCGCAAGACGATAATCTAGGGACTCTACCCCTCAGAGGTAGAGCCGTCAAGTCGCTGGGTTATGGAAAGGTCGTCGCCGTCTTCAGCTGGAGATCGTCAGCGAGGCGAACCGGAGTGGGACTCGGGATGTGGTCGTCTTACTCTTTTTCGAACAACTCGCCAAAGAGCTCGCGGACCTTGGCCTTTGCGGCGACTAGCGCCCGTCGGCCCACCGGCGTCACCCGGTACATCCGGCGAGCGTGCCGGCCGTTCCGGCGCTCCGTGGCCCTCAAGTACCCCTTGGCCTCGAGCCCGTGAAGGATCGGATACAAGGTCCCTGCGCTGAGACGGTAACCGTGGCGGGCAAGCTCTTCAATCATGCCAAGGCCGAAAATCGACTCCTTCTCGGCATGATGAAGGATATGAAGGCGAATGAGGCCGGAATACAGATCTCGGTCGTCTGCGGTCACGGAGACCAAGTCCCGATCTTGATCATCGATACGCAAAGGCACTCCGAAGGCTACCTTTGATGTGACCGTTGAGTTGTAAGAATCCTGTAAAAGAGGCGGCGGATCCGCCTCGCGGGCGCCAGACCGCCGAGGTGCTCGAAGGCTTCACCGGTCGGAGCAGGGCGATTGCGCTGTATCCTTGCACACCCTCGGGCGCTTGTGGCTCATCTGAGGACTTCGCGCGGTGAAGGACGTGCAACAGGTACGGTCGTTCAACGCGCAGTGCGGAACAGGTGGTTGCGCTGAAAGGTGCGAGGACGCTCGCGCGAGCTGCGATGCCAGATCGATGAACTGGATCGCGAGATCGTTCGCGACAGGACAGCGGAAAGGGCAATAAGGCCGATGTGGCGTCGACTCGTTCGCACTGAGGCACTAACTGTCGTGATCCTCATCCGGCTGATGGTCGGCGCTGTACCAACTCGGCATCGGCCGCTTCACCAAGATTGGCCTACCCGTGCCTGACTTGCTGGCACCATTCGTCGGAACCTGCGAGATCGTCTGCGGCAGCCTTGTCCTTCTCGGCTTTGTGACAAGGCTAGCCTCCATTCCGCTGCTGATCATCATGACTGTGGCGCTCATGACGACCACATGGCCCATGTTGGCGGAACAAGGGTTCTGGTTCGCGGCTCATGAAGCCCGGACTGACTGGTCCATGTTTCTCGGCTCCTTGTTCTTGCTCATCACCGGCGCTGGGCCGTGGTCGGTCGACGCGCGGCTCGCGTCCCGACGTTCGTAGCGGAAGGTGAGGACGGGGGTTCAGAGCGTGCGGGGGTCTGTTCCCCTCTCTGTTCCCCCTTCTCAACCCCTTCCGAACCTGCTGCGGCGGTGCAGGGGCCTCGTCGACGAGGGGTGAGAGATGGCGGTAGGAGTGAGGCAGGATGACGCACTCCACCCGCCCTGTGCCTGTCGCCAGCGCCTCGGCGATCACTGGTGAGGATATGGACTCGAACACGGCATCGCCGTGCTTCAGCCAGCGGCGGTACAGGAGCGTGAATCGCGGGGTACCGAATATCCGCGCGCCGACATCCAGGAAGCCCTGCGTCTGCGGGTGAACAGGTCCTTGGCTGGCCTGCTGCCGATGCGCGAAGTACCACTTGAGCTCGTTGATGGTCGCTCGATGGAGCGGCGTCTCCAGCTCTTCGCGGATGACGGCCTGATAGGCGTCGTAAGCGCGGTCGAGCGGCCGCGGAAACACCAGCCGCAGCATCCACGCGCGGGCCATTCGCAGCAGCGTCGCATGGCGTGGAGGAACGTCCGAAACTCCTCCGTCCAAGGGACAGTCGCCAGGTACAGCCGGACGGCTCGGCCACTCGCATCCCCCTGTGCCGATCGGAAACGTGCCGGGCAGCTCCCTCACACTTCCCGACGTGGCGCCGCCTGGCGCGGCCGGAGAGGTGTTTTCCGGTGCAGAGGCGGTCAGGGCCGTGAGCAAGTCAGCCTTCTTGGACTCGGTGGCGAGCCACGAAAGGTCAGGGCTCGTGAGCACCGCATCGAGCAGCATCAGCCGCACCACCGTCGCGCGCGCCGGCACCGACCGGCGGTGCCGGCGGTTCGGTTCGTTGATCGCGTAATAGAGCCGCTTAGAGTGCAAATGGTACAGGCGCGCGCGGTTGTGCAGGCAGTCGCTGCCGGTTGCGTATCCACGCCTGACGAGCTTCGCAAAGAAGGCGTTGCATCGCCGACCACCGTTCGCGATGCCGGCGAAGCTCGCGTACTGGCGCGGCACGCACACGCCGGCGTGACGCAGCACGAGCACGAGGAAGCCGGTGGGGGCAGGGGCGGTGGCCGCAACGGAGGCCTCGCCGAGGAGTTCTGGAGGTGAGCCACGCCGAACGAGTCCAGGCCGTCATCGAGTTCGGTTTCACGGAGCGCCAAGCGGAGGCGCGGGATTCCGAGCCGCGTAGGGTGTACTCACGGTCGCGGTCACGGACGATTTCCCGCTCCAATCCCCGAGGCAAGTCGACATCACGCGTGAACACGTCGCGCGGGTCTATGTCGCGCTCACGCGTCTCACGGTCCCGATCCGGCCAGCGCGCGTCCTCGCGGGGATCGGGGCTGTGCTCGTCGGCGTTCGCCTGTCGTGAATCGTCACCGGGTCCGCGGCCGAGTTCGCGAGTGTCGTCATCGCCACGATCACGGACGCGAATACCGAGTAGCCTCAGGTCGTCTTCATCGCGATCGTGGTAGTCGGAATCGCGCCGGCTGCCGCGATCGCGGTCGGGACCAAAGCGCTCCTCATCGCGAGAGTCGCAATCGCGAGGGTCGAAATCCATGTCGCTGCCCTCCCTGCTGCTGTGGTCTACAATGCCAATATGCTCGTCGCCTTTCGAACGGTCGTGGATGGGCGGATTGATCGATGCCGAGTTGCCGGAAGGCGCATCGGTGACGGTGCTCGTCAAGGACGGCGACGGAACGTTCGAGGCAGATCCGGAAACGGAGAAGATGCTGCTTGAAGCGATTGCGCAGTGCCGTCGCGACGGAACAACGCCGATGGCGCAGTTCCTTGACGAGCTGCGGCGAACCGAATGAAACCCGCTGTGCGCAGCAGAGGTGACCCGATGAACGTCGAGTTGACAGCCGATCAGCGCGCCTTCGTCCAGAAGGCCATCGAGAGCGGACGGTTCACGCGGGAAGAAGAGGCCATCGAAGAGGCCCTTGCGCTGTGGGAACGCCGGGAACGCAGACGGCTCGAAATCATCGCGATGGTCGACGAGGCAGAAGCTTCCTTGGCCAGAGGTGAAGGACGAGAAATCACCGAAGAGTCGATGAAGGCGCTTGCCGAAGAAATCAAAGAACGCGGGCGTCGCCGCCTGGTCGCTGAGCAAGCCAAGTCCAGCTGATGGCGCATCGCCTCTCGCCGGAGGCTCAAGCCGATCTCGACGAGCGCTGGTTCTACATTGCGAGCAACGGTAGCGTCGATGCGGCAGACCGCTTTGTGGATGCCCTGACCACGAGGTTCTTTCTTCTCGCAACTCACACACGCGCTGGTCGTCAAAGAGACGACCTTTCTCACGGCCTGCGCATGTTCCCGGTTGGTGACTACGTCGTGTTGTATCGAGTCGAAGGCGACGATGTGGTGATCGTTCGTGTGGTTCGCGGAAGCCGAGACCTCGAACCGCTCTTCGATGCAGGTTTGTAACCGCCCGTGACGCTAGACGACTGACAAATGACTGACAATCGGTAGCGGCTGAGCGTGGGGACGGGTCGTCTCGGGTGTGCGAAAACTTTAGGAAACACGCTCGAGTGGCCTTGGGCCGCCTCGGGGGGTCTCCAATCGGCCGCGACCTCTACCAACCGTTCCGGCGTTGCGGGTGCTTCTCGCTGTGCCTTGGAGGCGACGAGCTTGAAGCATGCTCCACGTGGTCGTGAACCGACGTGGAGGAGTGGCGACAGATCGCCACGCGAGATAAATCGAACTTACGCCGCTTCGTGGCACCTGTCAAGAGAATGTCGCGCGCTCCGAAGGTGATGCCAGGTCTTGCTGAAGACGAGAACTACATTCTGCGTTCCATGCGGGCGTCACAGATCGCTGAGCTGCGGGTCGGATCGCCCCGAAGCGTCACTTGCCTTGCTCAACGCACAGTTGGGACCTCTGCCCGCATGCCTTGTTCGAAGCGGCCGATCTGGTCGCGCGTTCCAAGCACCGCCACGAGATCGTCCTTCTGCAAATGCTCGTGGCCGTCCGGGTTCGCCACGAGAGAGCCGGACCGGATGATCCCGACGACCGATGCTCCAGTCGTGGTGCGAATCCGCAGTTCGCCCAGGGTCTGCCCGTCGAACGGACTGTTAAGTGGCACGCCCACCCAGGCCAGTTCCAAGTGACGAGCAATCTCCCCGACTTGCGACATCATCGCGAGTCCTGAATCTCGCTTGTCGCTCGGACCATACCGCTCGTGTCTGATGGCGCTTGAGACATGAAGGACGTCGTGAGCAGGGACATTGAAGTACATGAGCGCCTGCCGAGTCATTTCGATCGCCGCTTCGAATTCCGGCGACGTCACTTCTTGGATTCCGAGTGCGTAGAGCGCACTAACAGCGTCGGAGCTGTCTGCTCTGGCCATGATGGGCAGATCGGGCCGAAGCTGCCGTCCGGCTGTGACGATACTCCGAACGTCCGGGAAAGCCGGGACAGTGACTAACAGGGCCCGCGCGCGGCGGACGCCCGCCGCCTCAAGGACAACCGACTGGCTGGCGTCGCCATAAATCACCGGCAGTCCCGCCACGCGCGCCTGCTGCACCCGACGATCGTCTGACTCGACGAGTACGAAGGGTAGAGTGAGGTTTGACAGGGCATCAGCGACGCTGCGGCCGACACGCCCAGACCCCGCTATTACCACATGGTCCGACAATCCTGCAGACGGGAGGTTGATCGCTTCGTGCGCTTCGAGAGCACGACGCGGCCAGAAGCGCCTATACACAACGGGCACGAGGCTCGATACGGCCGGCGTGAGCGCCATCGTCACGATGGCGGCGTTGAGCGTAAGCGTGTAGACGTCGTTGGAAATCGCTCCGCTGGACAGCCCCACGCGGGCGAGCACAAAGGCAAATTCGCCGACCTGAAAGAGGGTCAAGCCGACCGCCAGCGGCACGATGTTCCGGTATCCGAACGCCCGTACGACGCCCGCCAGGATCGCGGCCTTGCCGACGATAATCGCGACGACGACGAGCGTGAGGGCGCCAAGGTGCTGCCGTACGAGCGCCGGGTTAAGCAGCATGCCGACCGATACGAAGAACAGCATGCCGAACAGGTCCCGGAGCGGAAGGACGTCGCTCAGCGCCTGATGCGAGTATTCGGACTCGTTGACGACGAGACCGGCTACGAAGGCGCCGAGCGCCATCGACAGTCCGAACAAGTACGCGACGTATCCAACGCCGACGGCTAGGGTTATGGTCGAGAGAAAAAACAGCTCGCGTGAGTTCCATCGTGCGACGAACGCCATCAGGCGCGGAACGACACGCGTCGAGAACAGCACGATCGCGCCGAGCAGCAGGATTGCGCGCACGGCCGCCGCACCAACCTTCATGAATCCGCCGGCAGGATCGCTCAACTCCGGCAGGACGATCATCAAAGGCACGACCGCAAGATCCTGGACGACGAGAATGCCGAGCATCACACGACTCGACAACGTTCCCAGTCGTCCCTGCGCCTGAATCGTTTTCAGCGCCACCATCGTGCTCGACAACGACACGAGCGCGCCCAACCAGAGCGCTGGCCGCCAGTCCCACCCCAGTACGAGGCCGAGGGCAAGGCCCAAAGCGCTCGTCAGGATGATTTGGATGGTTGCACCGACGAGCGCGACGGTGCGGACAGGCGCCAACTCACGGAATGACAGCTCGAGTCCGAGCGAAAACAACAGGAGCACCACACCGAGCTCGGCCAACTGCTCGATGTCCTGCACGTTGCCGACAGTGGGACCCGCGGTGAAGGGTCCCACGACAATGCCGGCGACAATGTACCCGACTATCAGCGGCTGCCCGAGGCGCTGCGCTAGGAAACCGCCCGTGATAGCGGCCAGCAACACGAGCGTGAGATCGGCGACAAAATCCATCTGCAAATTGCAGCGTATACGCAGCGTGCCAGCGAGGCAACAGGTGACCGCAAGGGCCACGCAGCGACATCGCGCGTGGACTCCACGTGATGATTGGGCGCCGCCGTGCTTGCAGAAGGCGGCTATACTGGCGTGAGCATCGAGGCGCTCGGCGCTTCCCGCTTGCTCAGCAACAGGTGACAATGGCCCGATACAGTTTCCCAATCGTGGCGGTCGCCGCGACGTTAATGCTGGTCACGTTGGCAGAGTGGGTGCTCGGGTTTCCACCGCTCATCCTCCTCATTGCGCCTATTGCTTTGACGTTCATCTTTGCGGGACGCGGTCCCGGCGTGGTCGCGTTGGCAGTCGCGGCAGTCATCGGTGACGATCTATTTGTCGAGCCCGTTCGCCAATTCACGTTCCACAGCGAAGGACTTGTGCTGACGCTGTTCTTGTCTGCCGGAACCTTGTTCATGCACGCTACAGCCGTTCAGCGAGATGGCCGCCCGCGATCCTAATGATGTGCGCTCCCGCGTTCGCAAGCACCCGCAACAGGGCCGTCGCTCCGGTGCGCCGTGCGCCGTGACCGAGCTCGGTGTCATTCGGGTCTGTGCGCAGTTGCCAGGAGGCGCGTGGCTGCCGGAAACGACCGCCGACCGACTCCTCCTGCTGACTGCCGCCAGCCGTGAGTACGTTTGGTGGCCCGATGCCGTGTCGCCAGTTGTGCTACCGGAAGTTCGGTCGGCAGGTACCGCCAAGCAAGTCACCGATCGGTACATCCTTGGCCTCGCACGTCGGAATGGCGGTCGGGTGGCGACGTTCGATCGTCCGTTCGCCGCATTCGGCGGGAGCGACGTCGTCTGTCTGTTACCCGCGCGAGAGTAACGCGGCGCCAAGGCCCGCGGAACGCGCGATGTCCCGGGTCGTGTTAACGCGAAATGGATCGCCAGCGCTTGGCGCGACGCAGTGCCTTCGCACGTCGCTTGGCTTCGACGAACGCAACCGCTTCCGCTTCGGTCATCGTCTTGCCGCGGTTCTCGCGGTGTGCTTGCGCCAGCGCCGGGGAGAGCTTGAACCGAACGACCTTGCCTTCCACTACGGCTGTCGCATACATGACATCAGCGTAGGCAAAGAGGCCGACCCACACAAGCGACAAGAAGTATCACACCCGCTGCAGGTGCGACCACGCCTCGTCCTCCTCAGGGCGGTTCCAATCCCCAGCGAGCGCGTCTTCGCTCAGCAATGCGGTCCGCGAAGTTGCCACAGCGGGACGCTCGTCCAAGATGGTCACGAGCGCGCGGCGGGCTACGTCAGGCCGCACGGGCTCGAGCAGCCGGACGTTTCCGTGCTCGTCAATCACGGCCTCGACTGTCTTGATCATCTGCCTCGCTCCTAGCCTGGCCACCCAGACTCGCATCAGGGATGCGCAGCGTCAAGTCTGCAGTCGCACGTACAGCCGCTGATGTCTTCGGTGGAATTCAAGGGAAGGGGTTGAGGGTGTGCGGACCTTGTGTCCCCTCTTGCGGCCCCCTCCTCAACCCCCTGCGGCACCGAATGGGCGCGGTTCCCGGCCGGCTGACCGAACTTGTCCGCGAACCCCGCGAGCGTGGCGGCGGGATCCGGCGCCTGCAGGTGAACGTGGTGCAGGCCACGCTTCTGCGAATCCTGCGCGATCCCGATGCGGGTATCCTCGAGACGGTCTTGGAATCTTCAACTGCCTGCAGGCTTTGGCGATGGCGACATCGGACACGCCTTCAAGAGTCGGATGGGAGAGACGCTAGCCGTCAGAGAGGAGCGCTTCGCCACTCGTTCAGAATCTGTTCGAAGTCGACATCCGGAGCAATGGCGCAGATATGACCGTGCCCCGCCAGCACCCGCACGACCGCCCCAGGCACGCGCTCAGCCATGTATCGCGCTTGCGCGACCGACGGCACGAGGTGATCGTGCTCGGCCGCCAGGAAGAGGGTCGGAGCGCCAACATCACGGAGTCGATCCCGGATGTCGTATTCCGTGAGGGCCTTCAAGCGGGCCAAATATCCGTCACGGCTCGTCTGCGCGGTCAACTCCAAGAAGCGTCGGATCTCTTGCCGGTGCGTGTGCCGGGAGTGCATCCGGAATGCCGTGAGGCGCCGAATCAGCGCCATCGACCCCCAGGGCAGCACGCCCAGCCCATGCCTCGCGAGACGCAGTCGGCGCTGCGGGGCAAAGTAAGGGAACGAGTTCAGCACGACGAGCGCGCTGACGCGCTCAGGCCGGGCGAGGGCGAAACTCATCGCGAGCGCGCCACCGAACGACTCGCCGATGATGATCGCTCGGCGTTCCACGGACGCGACCGCGTCAGTCACCCGCGCCAGATCGGCGATGAGCACTTCCATTGACGCCGTATCCCGCAGCGCATAGGTTCCAACCCGGTAGGAACGTGCGAGTCGCGGTGCTTGGCGGTAGAATAACTGTCCCGTGCCATCCATGCCCGGCACGAGCACAACCGCATCGCCGGTGCCCTGAATTGACAAACGTGAATCGTACTCGTCGCTTACACGACCCATGGAATGATAGAGAGGAATCGCTGATTCGACTGTGGAGCCATGAGTGATGTTTCCCCGGCGAACGAGAGTCAACGCATCAAGACGTTGTGGCGCGTCGCGTGGACCCTTGCCACGCTTTTCATCGTCCAGGTCCTGGTGTGCGGCTTCTCGCTACTGCCGGTTGTGCTGCTCTGGTTGCGTCTCGTCGGTTGGACCGCGGCGAGTCCCACGGGGGTTCGCGCGATCGTCTTCAGTTTCTCAATCGTCCCATCCTACACCCTGTTTGCGTTGTGCTTGATGGTGCTCTCGGCGCTCTCGACGCGGGCCACGGGCTGGCGGACGATTCCCAATCTTCAGATGCCGATCCGCGACTTGGGCTGGCCGCTGCTGAACTGGGCGCGGTATATGGTGGCGATCCATGTGGTGCGTGTGCTTGCGGGCACGCTCTTCCGGGGCTCACCCATCTGGACGGCGTACCTGCGCCTGAACGGGGCACGCATTGGGCGCGGCGTGTATGTGAATACGCTGTCGATCAGCGATCACAACCTCCTCGAATTCGGCGACAACGTCGTGATCGGCGCCGACGTGCATCTGTCCGGTCATACCGTTGAAGGTGGAGTGGTCAAGACCGGCACCGTGCGGCTTGGCCACAGCGTGACAATCGGGCTGGGCAGCATGATCGAGATCGACGTCGAAGCCGGCCCCGGCTGCCAGGTCGGCGCTCTAAGCATGGTGCCCAAGCACGCCCGGCTGAAAGCCGGGGCGCTTTATGTCGGTATCCCTGTGAAACGTCTCGACTGAGTGTCGGATTCCCGCGTCAGCCCGCCGGATGAACACCTGCTTTCGACTTCGGGCACGTGGTGACGCGGAGGCGTCGGCCAGCGCTAAGGCGTGATGGAGATCGTCTGGCGTTCACTGCCGATCGGGAAGCTCCGAGGCCGGGAGCCGTTGGGCCGGAATCCCAAGTGCCAGGGCAATATCGCGGAGTTTCCTCTGAACAACGCGTTACGCGGCCCCATGCGCAAGAGCTGTTTTTGCGCGGCTGTCAGTTCCTCCAGGTCCGCATCGGCGAAGCCATACACGATGCCTCGAGGCTCGACACGGACGGGACCCTCCTGGACCGGTGCCTTCAGCAGCAGCACAATCGCGCGTTCCAACATGCGGTCAAACGGTGTGTCGAGATAGCCCAGGTCGCGATGCGCCTCCTCGATGCGGGGCTTGAGCGTCGCGTACAGCCGGGCGCCGCCCGCGGGATCAATCGATGCCACCGCGTCGGCGAGACCCGCGTAACGCTCGTAGGTCCGAGGATCTAAGGTACAGGTCGCGGTGGGGTCCTCAGTTTGGTTCTTGGGAGTGGAAACACTTTCATGACGCTTTGATACTCGGAGTTACCGGTCCTCATCGAAGTCGGCTGTAATGAAAGCAGTACACGGCACTGGAGGAAGGACCCCGGACATGCAGCTCATCTTTGAACAAATCCGTGCCGGCGGCGACCGCAACTTCGGCTACCTGCTCGGGGACCGGGACGCCAAGCAGGGCGTTCTGATCGACCCGTCGTACTCGCCAGAAGCGTTCGTCCAACGCTGTAAGGACCAGGGGCTGACGGTCACGCACGTCATCAATACACACGGGCACCCGGATCACACGAACGGCAATGCCAAGGCTGCGGAGCTCACCGCGGCGCCCGTGGCTGCCTTCGCGGACTCCTTGGTCAGTCCGGATCTTGGCCTTCGCGACGAGCAGGAGCTTGAAGTCGGCGGCCTGCGGCTCCAGTTCCTCCACGTGCCTGGCCACTGCCCAGACCACCTGGTGGTCTACGAACCGTCGTGGCGGGTCCTGATCACCGGCGATCTGCTGTTCGTGGGGAAAGTGGGCGGTACTGCGAACGATGACGACGCGCGCATTGAGTGGGCCAGCCTTCGGCGGCTGCTCGACCGGTTCCCCGACGACGCCACAGTGTGGCCCGGGCACGACTACGGGGTGCGCCCCAGTTCCACGATCGGCCTGGAGCGCGCCACGAACCCGTTCTTGTGCTGTCCCGATCTAGCCGCCTTCATCGCGCTCAAGCGGGACTGGCCGAGCGTCAAGCAGCGGCTCGGCCTGAAATAGCTCGAAGCGCGGGGCCATCGAGATGAGCCGGGGCTCCGTCGGAGAACGGGCTCACCGTAGACGGCCGGGCCGCCCGGGCGTACCTGGCCGGTCGCCCCGACGTGACCGGTCGCGGTCGTGTACTTCGGCGAGTCGCTCGGAACAGCAGTGGCCGTCACCCTCGCCGTCGAACACCCGCCGGCGGCGCTTGTCCTACGATCGCCGCTCACGTGACGGCCGACGAGAAGCTCGCTCCTCTCCAGTCCAAGAGAAATCCGGCTTCGTGGCGTTTTATGCCAGCGACCAGAAGGGTCAGATTCGAGGAAGCGGACGAAACACCGTGCTCGGCGGACAGGTACGCCGCCGATCTGATTAGCTTCTCGGCGGCTTGAAAACCCCGAGGCGGGTGACGATCGGGATCCCGTGCGAGAATGGCGGTGTCGATCACCCCGGCCCATGAAGCAGGTCACCGTCAGGGCGTACGGTCCGCTCAGCGACTTCCTGCCACCAGGCCGCCAGCAGGCCGCGTTCGCTCATGCCTTCGAGGGCCGCGAATCGGTGAAGGACCTCGTCGAGGGACTCGGCATCCCGCATCCGGAAATCGATCTCATTCTCGTCAGCGGAGAGCCGGTCGCCTTCGACTATGTCGTGCAGGACGGGAATCGCATCGCCGTGTTTCCGCGCTTCGAGTCCGTCAACATTGACGGCGTGACATTCGTTCGGCCGCCGCCCGAAGCGCTGCGCTTCGGGCTCGACGGCCATCTGGGCAAGCTGGCCAGGTACATGCGCCTGGTCGGTCTGGATGCCGAGTGTCGGGTGGATGCGAGTGACGACGACATCGCGGAACTCGCTGTACGTGATGGACGCATCGTCTTGACACGCGATCGCGGCCTACTGAAACGACGGGTCGTCTCTCACGGGTACTGGATGAGGGCCACCGCGCCGCGCCAGCAACTCGTCGAGGTCCTGCACCGCTTTGGCCCAACCCTGGCGCCGTTCACGCGCTGCCTCCGCTGCAACACCGAGCTCCGCGAAGTACCCAAGTCGTCGGTCGAGTCGAGGCTCGAACCAAGAACGCGCCAGTCCTACCAGCGATTTCACGAGTGCCCAGGCTGCCGTCGCATTTACTGGGCCGGCTCGCACTGGCAGCGTCTGCCACGGCTCGTGGAGAGCACGAGACTGGAAGCGGATACCTGTGCCTCCTAGCTTGCTCCGCCTGGCAGCCGACGTCATCGTTGCCGTGCATGCGGCGTTTGTCGTCTATGTGACGCTGGGAGGCATGCTCGTGCTGCGGTGGCCCCGGATGGCGTGGGCGCACGTGCCCGCGGTCATCTGGGGCATCGCGATCGAGTTCGGCGGATGGATGTGCCCGTTGACACCCATCGAGAATCAGCTGCGGCAGCGCAGTGGATCGGCTGGCTACGAGGGAGACTTCATCAAGCACTACGTGTTGCCGCTGCTCTACCCCGCCAATCTCACACGGACCTGGCAGCTGCTGCTAGGAAGCTTCGCGCTGATCGTGAATGCGGCGGTCTACTGGCGCCTGCTGAGCTCGTCGGGGCGGCGCCAGCCATTCGGCCCGAACGAGCTGCGCTCGTGATGACCAACGTCGGTGCCAGAACCTGCCTGCGACCAGTCAGCGATGGCACGGGTCGGTGGTCAATCCCACTCAAGCGCGCAAGGTCCCTCGGACAGTCGTGAGTACTGATTGGTCCTGTGTCACGCTGTAGTGTTGGCCGATCATTTTTGGCGAACTACCGGGCGACCCGTCAGGACTGTTCCAAAGATCGGAGGGTGGGTCGACAAAGCGGGTACCCTTCTGATTCAGCCCCCGCAAGTATTTCCCCTGCCACGTCTGCGAGTAACCGGTACTCATCGTTCGCCTCGGTTGCCTGCAAGCGTCGGGCGATGGGGCCGAAGAGCGTCAGCGACGACACGAGCTTGAAGACGTCAAGCGGCGCGCCCATGAGGTGTGATAGCGGCACGCCTGCTCGCTGGCGCTCCACGACCGCTGTCGCGGCCGAGAGCAACCGGCCACGCAAGACTGGATCACGGAGGTACTCTGTAGCCTCTGTGACGTCAACGATTCCATAAGTCTGAGAGACCTCGGACCGGCCGAGGCCCGAGAGCTGAGGAAAGACGTACCAGATCCAGTGCCCTGTCTTGCGGCCCGCCCGAAGTTCGGCCAAGGCTGTCGCAAACCCGGAGTGCGGCTCATCCTGTGCCCGTTTGAAGCGCCCAAGTTGTGACACGAGCCTGCTGTATATCGCAGAGCGAAGGCGCCGAGCAAGGCTCCGCGGGCCCCTGGCGCATTGCTTCGAACCGTCGTACATACTTCGCGATAGACGCCACACCGCTGGTGATCGCGCTTCGGGCAAGTGCGAGGTGACGTGCCCCATATCTCCACGGACACCTAACGTGGCTGCCCTATGATCGACTACGAGGCTGGCTTCACTGATTGCCGACTTCGCCGGTCTCGGTCGGGATTCCCTTATCGGCTATACCCAAGGTACGGCAGACTCAGTGCCTCCTCCCGTTCTTTACTCAGCGAAGTCCAACACCTCGCGAACCTTCGCCACAAGGGTGCCAGGTGTAAATGGTTTCTCAAGGAAGGGCGTCCCCAGATCGAGCACGCCGCGATGCACGATCGCGTTGGCGGTGTAGCCCGACAGGTAGAGCACCTTCACGGTGGGACGAAGAGAGGTGACTGCGTCGGCGACCGCACGTCCACTC
>Ga0209343_10003148_pt1 | contig 20931 bp, 21 predicted proteins | sample RifCSPlowO2_02_FD_184026 | JGI IMG/M metagenome (GOLD analysis project Ga0209343, IMG submission 184026) | Groundwater microbial communities from Rifle, Colorado - Rifle CSP2_plank lowO2_0.2 (SPAdes) (version 2) | ecosystem: Environmental > Aquatic > Deep subsurface > Groundwater | place... | reverse complement strand
TGATGAGTGCATGGTAGTCGGCTAAAAAATAATAGCTTTCCACACCAGGCGTCTGACTGGCGCGAACCGAAGGCCGTATCGAGCCTACGTAGTTGCCAAGATGCGGGGTGCCGGAGGTGGTGATGCCAGTGAGGAAGCGAACAGAACTCATGAAAAATAAAGAATAAAAATTAGCGAACCAGCATGGACAAGGGCGACAACAGGAGGTCCAGCAGTGCGAAAGTCAGCGCCATCACTGGCTGCATCCACAGGGTACTGACCACACCCGCAATCACCAAGGCCATCACAATGAAAAAGCCCCAGGGCTCGATGCGTGACACCATCTCGGCCTGACGGTAGGGCAGCAGGCCGACCAAAATGCGTCCGCCATCCAGGGGTGGCAAGGGAAACAAATTAAAAGCAAACATCACCACATTCACCAGCACGCCACCTTGGCACATTTTGAGGAAAAAAGGTTCTGAAATGCCCGCACCTTGCAGGACGTACAGCAGTGCCCCCCAAAGAAAGGCTTGTACCAAATTCGCGCCGGGCCCCGCCAAGGCGACCCACACCATGTCACGTTTGGGATGGCGCAGGTTGCCAAAGCGAACGGGCACGGGTTTGGCATAACCAAACAAAAATGCACCGGACGTGGCGAAATACAGCAGCAAGGGCATCAGGATGGTGCCCATCGGGTCAATGTGTTTGACCGGATTCAGCGTGATCCGTCCCTGCATCCAAGCAGTGTTATCGCCAAAATGGCGGGCTGCGTAGCCGTGGGCCGCCTCATGGAGGGTGATGGCAAAAAGCACCGGAAGTGCATAAAGCGCAACGGTCTGGATGAGGTTTGCAAAGTCCACGGATGATTTATTCCAAAGTGTTGATGGTGAATACGTACAAACAGATCGGCACCGGATCTAGAGCCCCAGACGCGCCAAGTCACCCAGTCCTTGTCGGATGACTTCCGGCTCACTGCCGGTCAGATCGATGACGGTCGTGGGTTCATGGGCGCAAGCACCGGCGTCAATCACGGCGGCAATCTGGTGCTCGTAGCGCTCGCGGATGTCTTGTGCATCGTTGAGGGAGTCCGATTCACCGTTCGGAATCAAGGTGGTGGCGAGCAGCGGCCCGCCGTGCAGAGCCAAAAGTTCTTGAAGTGCCTTGTGTTCGGGCACCCGCAAGCCAATGGTTTTGCGGGACGGGTGGCTGACGCGCCGCGGCACTTCTTTGCTGGCCTCCAAAATGAAGGTGTAGGGCCCGGGAGTGGCGGACTTGAGTAAGCGGTACTGCCGGTTGTCCACACGGGCGTAATTGGCCAGTTCACTCAGGTCGCGGCAGAGCAGGGTCAGGTGGTGTTTGTCATCCACTCCCCGGATTTTTCTCAAAGCGTCGGCGGCGGCTTTGTCGTCCAGGTGGCATACCAGGGCGTAGCTGGAGTCGGTGGGCACCGCAATAATCCCCCCTTTTTCCAGCAAAGACACGGCTTGCTTCAGCAAACGGGGTTGGGGATTGTCCGGGTGTACTTCAAAGTATTGCGCCATGCGGTGGGGAGTGTCTAGAAAGCGGTTTCAGCCGCTTATTGAATGCGGGATACGAGTACGTCCCATACGGGAGTCAGGTTGCCGGGCAGGTAGGGCAGGGTGCCGAGTTCGGTGTGGCTTTCATCGGGACTGTGGAAGTCGCTCCCCCGCGATGCCACCAGTCCAAATTCCCGGGCCAACTCGGCATAGGTTAGGTACTCGGCGGCGGTGTGGCTACCCGTGACGACCTCCACCCCTTGGCCGCCATGGCCCTTGAACTCGGTGAACAGCGCGAACTCTTGGTTGGGGGTGAACTTGTATCGCGCGGGATGGGCAATGACGGCCAGTCCCCCGGCTTGGGTGATCCAGGTCACCGCATCTTTCAGCGTGGCCCATCGGTGCGGTACAAACCCCGGCTTGCCTTCGGTGAGGTATTTCCTGAAGACTTCGTTGGTTTCCTTGCAAACGCCGCTTTCCACCAAAAATCGGGCGAAATGGGTGCGGGAAATAAGTTCCGGGTTACCCACAAACTTCAGGGCACCTTCATAGGCATCCTTGATGCCCACTTTGGCCAAACCCTCCGACATTTCCATGGCACGTTGTCCCCGTCCACCCCGTGTCTGGCGCAGGCCTTGCAGCAACTGTGGATCATCGGCATCAAAACCCAGGCCCACAATATGGACTGTTTGGTCGAGAAAGGTCACGGAAATTTCAGCGCCTGTCAGGTATTTCATGCCGTGGGCCTTGGCCGCCGCCAGGGCCCGGTGCTGGCCACCCAGTTCATCGTGGTCCGTCAAGGCCCATAGTTCTACACCGTTGGCGCTTGCGCGGGCCGCCAAAGCTTCGGGCGTGAGCGTGCCGTCAGAAACGACAGAGTGGCAATGGAGGTCGGCATTCAAAATGGTAGTCACAGCACCATTTTAGGCCTTCGCGCGCGGGAAGCCGGCCTATGGCAACAAGGCCCGGTGCATCAGAATTCAGAAGGGCACTCAAATGCCACCATGATGCCACTGTGCGGGTGTGGAAACGCCAGTGCGCTGGCATGGAGCAACAATCTTGGCGCCATGGCCGCGACAGTGGCCGGTGCGTACAAGGAATCCCCTACGATGGGGTGGCCAATGGCCTGCAAGTGCACCCGCAGTTGGTGGGACCGACCGGTGATGGGTTCCAACTCTACTTCTGTGGTCTGGCGGTCTTTGTCGAACCGCACACTGCGCCAGCGGGTAACACTGGGCTGGCCGTGCTGGTGGTCAATCACCCGCAAAGGCCGATGGGGCCAGTCTACGATGATGGGCAGATCGATCACCTGCCAAATGCCATCTGGTGTGCGCAACTCGCCACAAACCACCGCAACATAACGCTTGTGCACCAATCGGGCAGCAAAGGCATCGTTCAGCGTGCGTTGCGCCGCCGCGCCCCGTGCCATGACCACTAGGCCCGACGTGGCCATATCCAGGCGATGCACCACCAGGGCATCGGCATAGAGGTGTTGGACGCGCGCACTCAGACAGTCCTGTTTGTCCGGACCCCGCCCTGGCACGGACAACAAGCCCGAGGGCTTGTGGAGAACCACCATGCTGGGGTCCACATAGACCACACGAACCTCGCCTCCGCCAGGGTATGTGTCAGCGGGCATCGCGGTCGGAGATCAGGCGTTGCACGGTTTCACACAGTTCATTGACATCGTTGGGCTTGTAAATGAGGGCGCTGGCACCGCCCTGCATGGCGTTGTGCTCAATTTCAGGTGTGACGTACCCGGATGCCAGGGCGACCGGAAGGTCTGGTCGAATTTCCTTGGCCTCGCGCAACAGATCGAGTCCGCTGAAGCCGGGCATGTTGTAGTCGGTGACCAGCAAGTCAAATGCCAAGGGATTGGCTTGCAGGGCTGCTCTGGCCTCCCGAGGGTCGGTGTAGGCCGTGACCACAAAACCCTTGCGTTTCAGAACCCGGGTTACCAAAAAAACCAGTGCTTGGTCGTCGTCCACATACATGACATGCCGACCCCGGCCCTGAACGTGTGTGGGAGGTGCAGGTTCGGTGCTGGCGACGACCTTTTCCAGGGTGCTCGGAAAATACAGGGTGAACTCACTGCCTTGCCCGGGGGTGCTTTTGACGTCGATGCCCCCTTGGTGTGTCTGCATGATGCCGTGCACCACGGAGAGGCCCAGGCCGGTTCCCTGCCCGACTTGGCGTGTGGTGAAAAACGGTTCAAAAATCCGCTCCAGGGTGGTGGGGGACATGCCATTGCCCGTATCACGCACGGTCAGTGTGACGTAGCGTGCGGGCGCTAAACCGATGCGGTTGCCATTGGCATGGTCGAGTTCAGCCGCCCCCAGTTCCACCGTGACCGAGCCCCTTTCGGCACCAATGGCAAGAATCGCATTGGTGCATAAATTCAACAGCGCCTGCTCTACCTGTGTCGCATCGGCCAATACCGGCTCGCTGTCCTTGGCGATGACCACCTGCAAGCTGACGGACGGCGGCAGCGTTACTTTGACCAAGCGGGCGGTTTCGTGCACGATCTCGGCCAACTGGAGGGCCGTCCTTTTGGGCCGCTCATTGCGGCTAAACGTCAAGATCTGCCGGACCAGATCGCGCGCCCGGCGGCCGGCTTTGTCGATTTCCTGCAGGCTAGGAAGCGCCGGTGAATCGAAGGCCGTGTCTTGTTTGGCCAAGTCAACATTGCCCAATATGGCGCTCAGGATATTGTTGAAGTCGTGGGCAATTCCACCGGCCATCGTTCCCATGGCCTGCATTTTTTGCGACTCCCGCAACTGGGTTTCCAGCGCCAGGCGTTGGGCTTCGGCCAACTTTTTGGCGGTCAAATCGCGGGCGAAGATGGTTTTGACATGGCCATACTGGCCGTTTTCAACGCGCCACTCTTTCTCCGTCAGCGGTGCGTTTAAGAGTGGGGGGCGCGGTCTGAGTCGGCGCTCAAAAGACACGCTGATTTCGACAAAAATTTCGACCCCGAGCAGCGTGGTGGCTTGAAATTCCCCCAGCATGGCCTGTACCGGCACCCTGTTGGATGCCAATGCCGTTTCCACTGCGGGCAAAAAACGTCCCAGTTTGCTGCCCAATGCCAGGTCCACCGGGCACTGGAACAGGGTGGTGGCTGCGGGATTAAAGACAGTGATGCACTGGTTTTCATCAATGCACAGGATGGCATCCAGCGACGAGTTGATGATGGCGGCCATGCGGTTTTCGCTGAGCAGCAGGTCCTCATTGCGTTGCCGCAGGATGGAGGCACTTTCTTGCAGTGCAAACCGTTGGGCCAACAAAGGGCCCTGGTCAATGATGGCGCAGATGAAGTGCGCCAATTCGTTTTGGGGGCTTTCGATGCGGGCAATGTGCAAGTCACCGGTGAACACCCCTTTGGAGCCCGCGAGAAAAACCACCTCATTGATCTGGCTGGTGCCTTCGGACTTGGCGCTGAGAAAGGAAACCGCCACATCATCGGTGTGGTCCGCGCTGATAAAAGGCAGCAAAAAATTCAGCGGAGGGTCACTTTCCAGGGGCTGGAAATGCCGCAAGGCCATGGCGTTGCTGGCCAGCACCAAGCCCTCTTCGTCCACCACCATCAAGGCCAGGGGGACGTTGGAAAACAAGGTGGCAAATCGCTCCGAAGCCCCTTCCGCCTCTTGTTGGCTGTAGCGCAAGGCCTTGTTTTGAATCTCCAACTCGGCCTGGTATTTGCGCAGATCCTCAATCATCTGCGCGGGCGCGTAGCCCTCCACAATCAGATGTTGCGCTGTACGCTCCTCGTTTCCCAAGGCGTGTTCAGGGCGGGAGATCAGCTGGAATTTTTTGCGGCGAGAGAGGGGGCTCATACGTTGGGACATCTCATGCACCCACAGCCAGGATTGCCATGGGGCGTGCATTGGTGGCTGTCGCCGCCATTCTAGTTTCGAAGTACGCTGTCTCCCGGTTCAAAGCGTCCCGCTGCCAAGGGGCTATGGGATGCGATGAAGGCACGCAAGACTTCGGCGTCCACATAACCTGAGTCGGCATAACTTTGGTGCCCGGTCAGTTTGGGATAGCCATCACCCCCCGCAGCGATGAAGTTGTTGATCGCCATGCGGTAGGTTTTGGTCGGGTCTAAGGCCTGGCCCTGAATGCTGGCTTCCTTGAGTATTCCCGCCGTGATCAACAGCCGGATGCCTGCCAATTGTGGGAAGGCACCTGACCCGGGGCTCATTTTTGCGGCCACCCCAAGGTAGTCCAAGACCTCTTGCCCGCTCAGGTCTACGGTGGCAATCGTGTTGCCAAAGGGGTGGACCTTCAGCACGTCGCGGTACGTGATGGTGCCTGCCGGGAGCGAGTCACGTACGCCCCCTGCGTTCACGAGGGCGAAGTCGGCCCGCGTTCTCTCCATCATGGCCAGGCCCACCAGGACCCCGAGCGACGTCGGTTGGCTGCGTACCACCGCACGGTCTCCTTGCAGCAGTGCATCGCTGCTTCCCACTTTGGACTGAAGCTTTTGTTGGCCAAAATCCTGGTACGGCTGCAGCAATTCCAGCATGGTCCTGTTTTCGGGAATTTCGCTGGTGTAGGGCTTCAATGTGGCCGTGCCTGCGTCGGTTTTGACGGATTTTTTCAGGTTGATGGGAATAAGTGAATACTTCTCCAACTTGAACTCGCCGTTGCGGTAGGTAAAGTCGGCGCGCCCCACGTACTTGCCCCATTCGTGGGCTTGTACGATCCAGGTGCCGTTTTGCCTGTCGGGCTGGCATCCATTGCCGGGAACATAGGCGCGGTCCAGCACGTTTTCTGCCTTCATGCAGGCGGGGTTTTGCGTGTGGCCACCCACCACCAGATCAATGCCATGGACCGAGCGCGCCATCTCCACGTCCCCCGGGGCCTGGGTTCCATGCTTGCCGTTCTCGTAATGGCCCATATGGGTGGCGGCAATCACGATATCGGCTTGGCTGCGCAACTCCGGGACCAGTTTGGCGGCTTCTTGGATCGGGTTGTGAAACTTCAGGTCGCGGATGTTGTCGGGATGGACCATTTTTTGGGTGTCTTCGGTGGTCAGCCCCAAAACCGCCACCCGCAGCCCACCCAGGTTGAAAATTTTGTAGGGCGCGAACATCCGTTCACTCCCTTGGTAGATATTGGCCGACAGCATGGGGAAGTTGGCCAATGCCCGTTGCATTTTCAAAACCGCCGGGCTTTTGTCAAATTCATGGTTGCCAACCGCCATGGCGTCGTAGCCCAGCAAATTCATGCCCTTGAAATCGGGCACGGCATCTTGCAAATCGGATTCCGGTATGCCGGTGTTGACATCCCCGCCATCCAAAAGCAGGCTGTACCCACCGGCTGCGCGGACCTCCTGGCGAATGGCGTCCACCACCGTTTTTCGTGCCGCCATGCCGTATTCACCGTCGCGGTTTTTCCAGAACCGGCCATGGTGGTCGTTGGTGTGCAGCACCGTGAGGTGGTAGCCGGTCTCCGGGCTGGTCGGTGGCGTGTGGGTGCAGGCGGATAGGGCCAGGAGACCTGCAAGGCCGATGGCAGATGGGGTGATTTGCATGGATAGGGGGGGGGGCAGTGGGATGTTGATGGCGAGAATACCAAGGTTGTTTATCCCCGGCCAGCGTAGTTTTACGGTCGGCGCCCTCGGGTTGCTGGGGCGCTACGCAGATTGGGGGGAGGCGGGTAAACTCAGGTTCTTTTAGCCGCACGCTACTGCGATGGGTTGGGGGTTTTAACAATGGCCGGTTTATCAGCGGGTTCGCCCACTCCACAGGATTTGACGGTGCACAGCCAATCACGCGTGTTGGAGGTGAGTTTTTCCGACGGTGCGCATTTCCGCATTCCGTTTGAGTTGATGCGGGTGTATTCCCCGTCGGCCGAGGTCCAGGGACATGGGGCAGGCCAGGAGACGCTGCAGACTGGTAAGCGCCATGTGGACCTGGAGGCGCTGGAGCCCGTGGGCAATTACGCGGTGCAACCCCGTTTCTCGGACGGGCATGACAGCGGTATTTTTTCCTGGGATTACCTGTATTTTTTAGGTTCGCAGCAGGAGCGTTTGTGGCAGGATTACGCCGATAAGCTCAAGGCCGCCGGGGTGGAGCGGGATGCCCCCATGCCACCGAAGGCGGGGCACAGTTGTGCCAACCATTGATACAGTGCTTTTGCTATCAATAACATAGCTGCTTGCGCACTGTATATAAGGGCTAAGGCCATTTTTGACGTAAATTTTTTTGACATGACAACAACTCATTTTGGTTTTCAATCGGTGGACGAGGCCGAGAAGGCGCGCCATGTGCGCGGTGTTTTTGACTCGGTCGCGCCCAAGTACGACTTGATGAATGACCTGATGTCTGTCGGCCTGCATCGGGTGTGGAAGGCCTACACCCTGCAAGTGGCGAATCTGCACGAGGGGGATAAGGCGCTGGACATTGCCGGGGGCACGGGCGACTTGGCGCTGGCGTTCTCCAAAAAAGTGGGGAAAACCGGTCAGGTCGTGCACACCGACATCAATGAAGCCATGCTGCGCACCGGGCGCAATCGCCTGCTGGATGCCGGAGTGGTTCTGCCCACGATGGTCTGTGATGCGGAGAAGCTGCCATTTCCCGACAACTATTTCAATGTGGTGAGCGTGGCTTTTGGCTTGCGCAACATGACCCACAAGGAGGTGGCGCTGGCAGAGATGAACCGTGTCCTCAAGCCCGGTGGCAAGTTGTTGGTGCTGGAGTTTTCCAAAGTGGCACCGCCGCTCGAAAAACTCTACGACTGGTATTCCTTCAAAATTCTGCCCACATTGGGCAAACTGGTGGCCGGGGACGATGCAAGTTACCGTTACCTGGCGGAGTCCATCCGCATGCATCCAAGCCAGCAGGAGCTAAAGGCCATGATGCACAAAGGTGGATTCGGCCATGTGGATTACCACAACATGTCAGGTGGCGTAGTGGCATTGCATGTTGGAATCAAGTGCTGAGGCTTGTAGATATCTAAGTAAGCCTCACCTGCAGGTATCGGTTTTTTTTGGAGACATCATGAAAATTTGGGCTTTGGTTTTAACGGCAGTGCTTGCCTTGTCGGGCTTCAATGCGGAGGCCGCCAGGCGATTGGGCGGCGGCAAGTCCGTGGGACAGCAATCCAGCAACGTGACCAATCGTGAGGCCGCGCCGTCCCAAGGGGCAGCCAACGGTGCTGCAGCCAAGCCTGCACCTGCGGCACCACCGGCGGCGGCACCCAAAAAGCCTTGGGGCGCCATGCTGGGTGGCTTGGCTGCTGGCTTGGCTGCTGGCTTGGGGTTGGCATGGCTGGCCAATTCCATGGGCTTGGGAGGACTGGGGGCCGGGCTGGGACAGTTTCTGATGTTCGCTGTGCTGGCCTTGGGGGTGGTGATGGCGGTGAAGTGGTTTATGCGCAACCGCCGTCCGGCCATGTCGCAGCAGGCCAGTCCTTTTGCGTTTCAGGGGGCGGGCCCTGCGCCCGTGTTGGCATCTGAACCCAAGCCCTACCGTCCTGAAAATGTGGGCAACGACGCCTCAGCACGCCCATGGGAGCGCAACAGCATGGCTTTTGAGGCGGCACCTTCCGCAGCGTCTGGCTCCATGATCGGCTCCGGTTTGGCAGGTTCGCAGTCCTGGGGGGTTCCGGCGGGTTTTGACAGTGAGGGATTTCTCAAAGCCGCAAAAGCCAATTTTGTGACCCTGCAGGCGGCGTGGGATAAATCCGATGTGTCCTCCCTGCGGGCCATGATGACCGATACCATGCTGCGTGAGATTCAAACCCAGCTGGCAGAGCGCGAGACCCATACAGGGGGGGGCAGCAATCTGACCGAGGTGGTCGTGATTGAGGCGAGGTTGTTGGGTATCGAAGAGTTGGCCGATGAGTACATGGCCAGCGTGGAGTTCTCCGGCATGATCCGTGAGGAGCCATCGGCAGGACCCAGTCCATTCCGCGAGGTCTGGAACATGACCAAACCCCGGAGCGGCCCTGGCGGCTGGTTGGTGGCAGGAGTGCAGGCGCTGCAATAGTCGGCGAAGCGGCCCGCATTCAGGGAATAATAGGGGGCTATGGCAACACAGTCCCCTTTTTCTTTTGTGGAGGGCTTCCTCCAAAATTTCAACCTTCCTATTGCACCGCCTGCTTGGGCGGTGGAAGAGACGCACCGGCGCACAGTGCTGCTGCTCAACCATGTGCTGATGCAGGAACCCCAGGCCATGGAGCGCCTGGCCCGACAAAAAGGGCGTGTGGTGCTGGCCCAGTGGCGCATGTTCACCTTCAAGCTGCTGGTGACGCCTGCGGGCTTGTTCGATGTGGCTGCCGCCGAAGTCCAGGCCGACCTGACCCTGGAGGTGACTGAAGGTTCCCCCTTGGCCATTGCCCAGGCGCTGATGCAGGGTGCTAAGCCCGCTGTACGCATCGAAGGCGATGTTCAGCTCGCGGCCGACGTGAACTGGCTCGCTGACCATGTGCGTTGGGACATTGAAGAAGACCTGGCGCGCATCCTGGGCGATGCACCCGCCCACACCATGGTCGAGGCGGCCCGCACGCTCGCCCGGGCGCTGCAGCAATTCGTCGGTGGACGCGCAGAAGTGGCGCGCAGCGGTGGTGACGGACCCGCTGCATGACCCGGCTCTTCCGGGGTGTTTTTATTGTCTGGGTCGTTCTGCGTTACGGGCTGGATGAACTGGTCCTGACAAGTTTCCAAAAACCGTGGTTGCATGCCTTGTCGCGGATGGTGTCGGTGGGGCGCAATCTGAAAGCTCCGCGTGGCCAGCGATTGCGCGAGGCGCTGGAACGTCTTGGCCCCATTTTTGTCAAATTGGGGCAGGTGTTATCGACCCGGCGTGATCTTTTGCCCTTGGATATTTCCGATGAGTTGGCGCTGCTGCAAGACCAGGTGCCGCCTTTTAGTTCGGAGGTGGCGATCGCCACCATTGAGCGTGCGTTGCGCAAGCCTTTGAACGAGGTGTTCGTTTCCTTTGAGCAACAACCGGTTGCCAGTGCCTCCATTGCGCAGGTGCATTTTGCGGTGCTCAAAGACCGCCAAGGCAAGGAGCGTGAGGTGGCGGTCAAGGTGCTGCGCCCTGGCATGTTGCCAGCAATCGAAAAGGACTTGAGCCTTATGCGCATGATGGCGGGCTGGGTGGATCGCCTGTCTGCCGATGGCAAGCGCCTGCGGCCGCTGGAAGTGGTGGCCGAATTTGACAAATACCTGCACGACGAACTGGATCTGGTGCGTGAAGCCTCCAGCGCTGCGCAGCTGCGGCGCAATATGGCCGGACTGGACCTGGTGCTGGTTCCTGAAATGCTGTGGGACTACTGCACCACGGAAGTGCTAGTCATGGAGCGCATGCACGGTGTGCCCATCAGCCAGGTGGACCGATTGAAGGCCGCGGGGGTTGATATCCCGAAGTTGGCCCGCGACGGAGTCACCATTTTCTTTACCCAGGTGTTTCGGGATGGCTTTTTCCATGGGGATATGCACCCCGGCAATATCCAGGTCAGTGTGGATCCCAAGACCTTTGGTCGTTACATTTCTCTGGATTTCGGCATCGTCGGGACACTCACCGAGGTGGACAAAGAGTATTTGGCCCAGAATTTTGCGGCTTTTTTTCGACGCGATTACAAGCGGGTGGCTGAGCTGCATATTGAATCTGGCTGGGTTCCGCCCGATACGCGGGTCGATGAACTGGAAGCCGGTATCCGTGCGGTGTGTGAACCCTACTTCGACCGACCTCTGAAGGAAATATCGTTGGGCATGGTGCTGATGCGCCTGTTCCAGACCTCACGCCGTTTCAACGTCGAAATCCAGCCCCAGTTGGTGTTGTTGCAAAAAACACTGCTCAACATCGAGGGCCTGGGGCGGCAGCTGGACCCCGACTTGGACCTGTGGGCCACGGCCAAACCGTTTCTGGAAAAATGGATGCTCAACCAGATGGGGCCGCAAAAGCTGCTGGAACAACTCAAGGCCCAGTCCCCGCACTATGCCAATTTGTTGCCCGAATTGCCTATGTTGTTGCGGGCCTATCTGAAGCGCGGGGGCGGGGATTCCGGGCAAGCGATGCAGGAACTGTTGACGGAGCAAAAGCGCACCAATCGTTTGCTGCAAAGCTTGGTGTCTGCTGTGATCGGCTTTGCCTTGGGCATGGTTGTGATGCAGATTGTGGTTCGGGTCGGGGTTTTTTAGCTGCCGTCCTATAATCAAAGGCTTTGCAACTTGGAATCAGAGCCCTAACGTTATGCCGATTTACGCCTACAAATGCGATGCTTGCGGGTTTGCCAAAGACGTATTGCAAAAAATGTCTGATGCACCGCTGGAAGTTTGCCCTTCTTGTGACAAGCCTGCGTTCAAAAAACAACTGACTGCAGCGGGTTTCCAGCTGAAGGGGTCAGGTTGGTACGTCACGGATTTCAAAGGTGGCAGCGCGCCATCAACCAGTGTGGCACCGTCTGGCGGTGATGCCGCGGCACCTGCAGCCGCAGCGACATCCTCCCCTAAGGCCGCCGATGCGGCACCCGCTGCGGCCACCCCCGCGCCAGCCGCCTCGGATAAATAAGCACACTGCAGCGCAGACATTGGATTTACTGTGCCCTTTAAAAAATACCTGCTCACCGGTCTGATGGTCTGGCTGCCTTTGGCGATCACCCTTTGGGTGTTGTTGTGGCTGGTCGGCATGCTCGATGCTGTGTTCGGTGGCCTTTTGGCGGGCGTGGCTGCCGTGACCCCGGCCAGCATGGGGCCTTCCATTGCGCGACTGCACAATATTCCTGGCTTGGGTGTCTTGCTGGTGGTCTCCGTTATGCTGGCCACTGGCGCGCTGGTGTCCAACGTGGCAGGGCGTTGGTGGGTGACCCAGTGGGACCGCTTGTTTACCAATATCCCCATCGTTAAGTCCATCTACAACAGTGTCAAAAAAGTATCCGACACCTTGTTTTCCAGCAATGGCAATGCATTTCGCACGGCCATGTTGATACAGTACCCCCGGCCCGGTACCTGGACCATTGCGTTCCAGACGGGCGTGCCCGGCGGTGAAGTGCAAACCCACCTGGGCGCGGACTTTGTCAGCGTGTACGTGCCCACCACGCCGAACCCGACCAGTGGATTTTTTCTGATGCTGCCCAAAGCGGATGTGATTGAACTGGAAATGAGCGTGGATGAGGCCCTGACGTATGTGATTTCCATGGGCTCGGTGGTGCCCAATCCTGTGCATGCACCCAAATCGGTGCTCTCCCAATAATTTTTATGTAACCCGGTGCCGATACCGGCATCTTGAAAGCAAGCTATGGCCATGCGTTCCCACTATTGCGGTCTTGTGACCGAAGCCCTGTTGGGCCAAACTGTTTCCCTGTGCGGATGGGTGAACCGTCGCCGTGACCACGGCGGCGTGATTTTTGTGGATGTGCGCGACCGTGAAGGTTATGTACAGGTCGTGTGTGACCCCGACCGCGCAGACATGTTCAAGGCCGCCGAAGGCCTGCGCAACGAGTTTTGTGTCCAGATCAAGGGCCTGGTGCGCGCACGCCCCGAAGGTACGGTCAATGACAACCTGAAGAGCGGCAAGATTGAGGTCTTGTGCCATGAACTCGTAGTGCTCAACCCCTCGGTCACGCCTCCGTTTCAGTTGGACGACGACAACCTGTCCGAGACCACACGCCTCACCCACCGGGTGCTGGACCTGCGCCGCCCCTACATGCAAAACAACCTGATGCTGCGTTACCGCGTGTCCATGGAAGTGCGCAAGTTTTTGGATGCCAATGGTTTTGTCGATATCGAAACCCCCATGCTCACCAAGTCCACACCCGAAGGGGCGCGCGACTATCTGGTACCCAGCCGCGTGCATGACGGCCATTTCTTTGCGCTGCCGCAGTCGCCCCAGTTGTTCAAGCAGTTGCTGATGGTGGCGGGTTTTGACCGTTACTACCAGATCACCAAATGCTTCCGTGACGAAGACTTGCGCGCCGACCGCCAGCCCGAGTTCACCCAGATCGATATCGAAACGTCGTTTCTGGGCGAGGAAGAAATCCGTGACATGTTCCAGGGCATGATCACCACGGTGTTCAAGAACACCATCAATGTGGATTTGGGCGAGTTTCCCGTGATGACTTACCAGGAAGCCATGCATGTGTATGGATCGGACAAGCCCGACCTGCGCGTGAGTTTGAAGTTCACTGAAGTCACCGATGTGATGGCCGATGTGGATTTCAAGGTCTTCTCGGGTGCTGCGACCATGAAGAATGGCCGTGTAGTCGCCTTGCGCGTGCCCGGTGGCGCACGCGAAGCGGGCGGTTTGACCCGCAGCGAGATCGACGCCTACACCGAGTTCGTCAAGATCTACGGTGCCAAGGGGCTGGCCTACATCAAGGTCAATGAACTGGCCAAAGGCCGTGATGGACTGCAAAGTCCCATCGTCAAGAACATCCACGACAAGGCGATTGCCGAAGTCCTGGCCCGCACCGGCGCACAAGATGGCGACCTGATTTTCTTTGGTGCCGACAAGGCCAAGATCGTCAACGACGCCATTGGTGCCCTGCGTATCAAGATTGGACACAGCGAGTTTGGCAAGAAAAACGGCCTGTTCGAAAAAGCCTGGCGCCCCATGTGGGTGGTGGACTTCCCCATGTTCGAGTTCGACGAAGAAGCCCAGCGTTACACTGCCACCCACCACCCCTTCACGGCGCCCAAAGACGGCCATGAAGACTGGATGGTGACGGCGCCCGAGAAATGCATCTCCAAGGGCTACGACATGGTCTTGAACGGCTGGGAAATGGGCGGTGGTTCGGTGCGTATCCACCGTGCCGACGTACAGCAAAAAGTGTTCGATGCCCTCAAGATCACGCCGGAAGAAGCGCAGCTCAAGTTTGGCTTCCTGTTGGATGCCTTGCAATACGGCGCACCTCCGCATGGTGGTTTGGCCTTTGGCCTGGACCGCATTGTCACGCTGATGACCGGTGCCGAGTCCATCCGCGACGTGATTGCCTTCCCCAAGACCCAGCGCGCCCAGTGCCTGCTGACCCAAGCCCCCAGCGCGGTGGACGAGAAGCAGTTGCGCGAATTGCACATTCGCCTGCGTACCCCTGAAGCGGCAAAAACTGCCTGAGTTTCCGCTCTGGTGCACAATGAAAGGGCGCTAGTCACTAGCGCCCTTTTTTTATGCCCGCACCTTACAAAATTCCAGAATCCGTGCTGGTGGTGATTTACACCCCGGCACTGGATGTGCTGCTCATCCGCCGCACCGAGGCGGACCCGCAGGCCCCCGCATTCTGGCAATCGGTCACCGGCAGCAAGGATGCATGGGAAGAGTCTTATGTGCACACCGCCGCGCGCGAAGTGCTGGAGGAAACGGGGATGGACTGCACGCCGGGAACCCCTTTGCATGCGCACTTGCAGGATTGGCAATTGGAAAACGTGTACGGAATTTACCCCCGCTGGTTGTACCGCTACGCCCCAGGGGTGACCCACAATACCGAGCATGTTTTTGGTCTGCAGGTGCCGGCGGCCACACCGGTGCAGCTCAATCCCCGTGAACACACCCATTGCCAGTGGTTGCCCTACCTTCAGGCGGCCGAGTTGTGCTTTTCGCCGTCGAATGCCGAAGCCATCTTGCAACTTCCGCGGTTTGCCGTGCTGCCACCCTACCAAAGACGTACCGTATGACCTCGATCCGCGTGGCGACCTATAACATCCATAAAGGCGTACAGGGCGTTGGCCCCCGACGCCGGTTGGAAATTCACAACCTGGGCCACGCCGTGGAGCAGCTTGATGCAGACATTGTGTGTTTGCAAGAAGTGCGCAAAGAGCACCGCCGCGAAGCCCGCTTTTTCGCCCATTGGCCCGAGGTGCCTCAGGCCGAGTTCTTGGCGCCGGAGGGCTACGAAGCGGTGTACCGCACCAACGCGGTCACACGCCATGGAGAGCACGGCAACGCCATGCTGTCACGCTGGCCGGTCCTCTCCCACCAGCACGAAGACATGTCTGACCACCGTTTTGAGCAGCGCGGACTTTTGCACTCCGAGGTGCGGATCCATGAGCAGCCGGTGCACGTCGTGGTGGTGCATTTGGGGCTGATCCGCTCCAGCCGGGTACGCCAACTGGCGCAGCTCCAGCGCTATATTGCGCGTGAAATACCGCCCCACATGCCCCTGCTTGTGGCCGGCGATTTCAACGATTGGGGCACCTTGGTGCAAAGCAGCTTGAAGCACACGGGTTTGCAGGCCTTTGAGCATGCACAAGCCCTGACGTTTCCTTCGCGGTTGCCGCTGGTTCAGTTGGATTACATCTACGCCCGAGGGCTGAAGCCACTGAGCTTACAGGTGCCTACGGGGCGCATCTGGAGTCGCATGTCCGACCACCTTCCCCTGATTGCAGACTTTGAGCTGCCTCTGGCTGGCGCTTAAGCGTGCAGCAGATGAAGCTGGGCCACCAGGTACTGCTGTTGCAGGGGGGGGCGGCTTTTTTCCCCGCCCTGATCGCCGCTATCGACAACAGTGTTCTTGAGGTGCGCATGGAAACCTATATTTTCCATTTTGACGTGTCGGGGGAGCGGGTGGCCGAGGCGCTGGTGCGTGCCGCACGGCGGTCTGTGGCGGTGTACCTGGTGATGGATGGCGTGGGAACGCCGGAGGTTCCTAGTGGCTGGGCGCAGCGTTTTACAGAGGCGGGAGTGCACTGGCACCGTTTTTCCCCTTTGGGTGGCTTGGGTTTTTTATTGCCTGTGCGCTGGCGACGTCTGCACCGCAAACTGTGTGTGGTGGATGCCTGTGTGGTATTTTGCGGCGGAATCAATATATTGGATGACTTCGTGGACCCGCACTATGGCCCGCAGACCTCACCCCGGTTTGACTTTGCGGTGCAAGTGCGTGGCCCGCTGGTGGCCGATGCACACCGAGCGACGAACCAATTTTGGCGGCGTGTCCAAGCCACCCGCCAACTGGAGCATTTGCAGCTGGGGGGGGCACATGAATTCCTGATGGAATCCATCAAACCCCTGTGCGTACCGGGGAAAGTGGCGCACGGTACCAGCGCCCCACCGGATGTGGGGGCCTTGGCCGCATTGGTGCTGCGCGACAACGTGCGCAACCGCGCACGTATTGAACGCGCCTACCGCAAGGCCATAGGCGAGGCGCGCCAGGAGGTGCTGATTGCCAATGCCTATTTTTTGCCCGGTGGCAAACTGCGCCGCGCGTTGATTCACGCGGCGCGCAGGGGCGTGCGCGTACGCCTGCTGTTGCATGGGCGTTATGAGTATTTCATGCAATACCATGCGGCCCGTCCCGTCTTGGGTGCTTTGTTGGCGGCAGGCGTCGAGATCCATGAATACACCCTGGGCTTCTTGCATGCCAAGGTGGCGGTGGTGGATGGGCGATGGGCTACGGTCGGATCGTCCAATCTGGACCCTTTGAGTTTGTTGCTGGCGCGCGAGGCCAATGTGGTGGTGGAAGATGTGCCTTTTGCCCAAACACTGCGCGCCCAGTTGACCCAGGCCATCGAATCCCAGGGGGTGCGCTTGGACCCCAGCCTGTATGCCCTGCGCCCCTGGCAGCAACGCTGTCTGGACCGGTTGGCCTATGGTTTGATGCGCTTGGGTTTATTTTTGACTGGGCGGCGCTATTGATTTGATAGCTGCTTGCGCATATTCTATGCGGCCTAATGGCCAAAAACCTTACTAAGCAAAGACTGGTACCATTGTGAGATGCTAATGAAAAATCAGAGCACCATGAACCCTACAGATGCCGACGAGGGAACGCCCGTTTCCGTCAAAATCCGCGAACGCCTGGCGGCTGCGCGCAGACGTTTCCACGCCAATGACAATATTGCAGAGTTCATTGAACCCGGTGAGCTGGAAAAGCTGCTCGACGAAGTCGAAGAAAAGATGAAAGGCGTGCTCAGCAGTCTGGTGATCGATACCGAAAATGACCATAACACCGACAACACCGCCCGCCGCGTGGCCAAGATGTATGTCAACGAGGTGTTTCGCGGCCGTTACGTCACCGGCCCCAGCATCACCGAATTCCCCAATGTGGGCCACCTCAACGAGTTGATGATTGTGGGCCCCATCACCGTGCGTAGCGCCTGCAGCCACCATTTTTGCCCGGTGATTGGCAAGATCTGGATCGGTGTCATGCCCAATGAACACACCAATGTGATTGGTTTGAGCAAATACGCACGCTTGGCAGAGTGGATCATGGGGCGTCCCCAGATCCAGGAAGAAGCGGTCGTGCAATTGGCAGACCTGATTCAGGAAAAAACCCAACCCGACGGCCTGGCCATCGTCATGGAAGCCAGCCACTATTGCATGGCGTGGCGCGGGGTCAAGGACATGGACAGCAAGATGATCAATTCGGTCATGCGCGGGGTGTTTCTGAAGGACCCCAATTTACGCCGTGAATTTTTATCCCTAATCCCACGAAAGGGCTGATGCCATGTTGGTACGTTTGCTTTACGCCAGCCGTGCAATAGACCTTCGCGAGGAGGCTATTGACACCATATTGGCACAGTCGCGCCACTACAACCCCGGTTGTGGCATCACAGGTATCCTGTGCTACGGTGGCGGCATTTTTTTGCAGGCCATTGAAGGCGGACGCATGGCGGTAAGTGAGCTGTACGGCCACATCCAGAAAGATGCACGTCACAAGGACGTCGTGCTGCTGCACTACGAAGAGATTGCAGAACGCCGTTTCGGGGGCTGGACCATGGGCCGGGTCAATATGTCCAAGATCAACACCAATATTCTGCTCAAATATTCGGAAAAACCCGAGCTGGACCCCTATTCGGTGTCCGGCTCGGTCTCTTTGGCCTTGCTGGAAGAACTGATGGCCACCGCATCCATCATCGGGCGCGCCTGAACGGCTAAAGCATGCCGGCGTCCGCCCTGGTTCTGGTGGTCCTTGCCGGATTGATTCACGCCAGCTGGAATATTGCGGCCAAAAAAGCCGGTGGTGATGCGCGTTTTGCCTGCTTCACCGCCTTGGTCATGATGGTGTTTTGGGCACCTGTGGGGTTGTGGCTTGGCTGGAGTCAAGTGCCCTTCTGGGGGTGGGACGCCTGGGCGCTGATTGTGGTCAGCGGTGTACTGCATGTGGTGTATTACGTTGTCCTTTTGCGGGGCTATCGCAAGGCCGATCTGACGGTGGTCTACCCATTGGCCAGGGGCTCCGGCCCGCTATTGGCCTCCCTGGGGGCGATCTTTCTCTTGGGAGAGCACATCTCGGCTTTGGGGTGGGGCGGGGTGCTGGGTGTTGTCTTGGGTGTGTTTCTGATTGCCGGTGGCCCGGGGCTGCTGCGCAGGGCGCATGACGCCACGCAGCGCCGCCGGATTCACGCAGGCCTGCGCTATGGCTTGGCCACAGGTGTGTTGATCGCCAGCTACACCGTGGTCGATGGCTACGCGGTCAAAGTGATGCTGCTATCGCCGATTTTGGTCGACTATTTTGGCAATTTTGTGCGCCTGGTGTTTTTGCTACCACCTTTGCTGCGCGACCGTCCCGCCGCGCGGCGTCTGTGGGGGCTGCAATGGAAATACGCCCTGCTGGTGGGGGTGGTCAGTCCCGTTTCCTACGTAATGGTGCTGTACGCGGTGCAAGTTGCTCCTTTGAGCCACGTGGCTCCGGCGCGCGAGGTGTCCATGTTGTTTGCCGCACTGCTGGGTGGCCATTTGCTGGGCGAGGGTGACCGCATGGGGCGCTTTTTGGGTGCGGCACTCATTGGTGTAGGGGTGATGGCGTTGGCCCATGGATAGCGTGGCATGACACTGCTGGTTGGCTGTGATTTCAGCAGCAGCCCCTCCCGGCGCAAGCAGATTGTGCTGGCCTATGGTGGCTTGCGCAGCGGGCGCGTGTTGTTATCCCGGTTGGAGCGGCTGGATTCATTGCAGGCGTTTTCTGCCTGGTTGCACCAGGCGCAAAGCTGGATGGGTGGCTTTGATATGCCCTTTGGCCTGCCCCGTGCACTGGTGGAAACCTTGGGCTGGCCGCTGGAGTGGGAAGCCTGCATGCGGCACTACGCATCGCTCAGCCGGGCAGACATCCGCGCCTGTTTTGCAGCGTATTGCGATGCGCGGCCTGTGGGCGGCAAGTTTGCGCACCGCGCCACCGACTTGATTGCGGGCTCCAGTTCGTCCATGAAATGGGTGAATCCCCCGGTGGCCTACATGCTGCATGCGGGTGTTCCGCTGCTGCTGGACGCCGGTGTTTGTTTGCCTGGTCTGCATAGCGGCAGTGCCCAACTGGGGGAGGGGATGCCTGAGCGGGTGGCGCTGGAGGCGTATCCGGGTTTGCTGGCGCGTGAGCTTTTGGGGTCCCGAAGCTACAAAAGCGACGACAAGGCCAAACAAACCAGTGAGCGGCTCATTGCACGCAAAGACCTGGTCACTGCGTTGGAGATGGGAGGCACGCGCTTGCAACTCAATCTCAAGCTGACCCACGCGCAGCGCGACGCCCTGGTTGAGGATGCCACGGGCGATGCGTTGGACGCAGTGCTGTGTCTGATGCAGGTGGCCTGGGGTCAGTCGCAACACTTGCAAGGCGCACCCCGGTTCGGATTGCCGTTGGAGATGGACCCTTTGGAGGGGTGGATTCTCAGTGCTTGAAAGGACCGGCCTTAGGCGGCGCGATCAATCACCGATTCTTCGATTTTGGCGGCGAGTTGGGAGATGGCCATGGCCGCAGGGCAACCTGGGGTGCTTTGCATCATCAACTGACGACGCATGATGGCCTGGCGTACTGCCTGGTCCACGGGGATGTCTCCCATATGAATCAGCCGCACGGGCCTGCCGGGCTCCGAGGTGACAAAGCGATCCAATACCTGTTGCAACTGGGTCGTAATGGCCCGGCCGTCGCCCAGGCGCGCGGTTTGGTTGATCACCATGCGGATGTTTTGGCGCTTTTGTTGCCCCACCAGCACCTTGATGGTGGCGTAGGCGTCCGTCAGCGAAGTCGGCTCGGGCGTGGCCACCACAATGACTTCGGAGGCCAAAGAAACTGCGAAAAGCACCACGTCGGAGATGCCCGCACCCGTGTCCAGCAACACGACGTCGTAGTGGGGAATCAGTCCGCTGATGATGCGCAAGAAATCATCACGCACCTCGGTCGTTAAGCGGGAGTACTCCACCATGCCGGAGCCGGCGAGCAGCACGGAAAATCCGCCAGGTGCTCTGACAATGGCTTCTTCGAGTTTGGCCTTGCCGGTGAAGACATCGTGTAACGTGACTTTGGGGTACAGATTAAGCACCACGTCCAGATTGGCTAGTCCCAAATCGGCATCCAATACGAGCACACGGTGGCCGCGTTTGGCCAGTGCCGCAGCGAGGTTGGCCGATACAAAGGTTTTGCCAACGCCTCCCTTGCCACTGGTAACGGCAATCACTTTCCCCAGAGGTTTGATTGGAACGGAAGTACTGGACTGGTTGGCTCCAGGTGGATTCAACACATCAGACATCAATTTACCCTCTGCATGGTGGCATTGGCCGAGCCG
>Ga0209343_10003144_pt1 | contig 20949 bp, 25 predicted proteins | sample RifCSPlowO2_02_FD_184026 | JGI IMG/M metagenome (GOLD analysis project Ga0209343, IMG submission 184026) | Groundwater microbial communities from Rifle, Colorado - Rifle CSP2_plank lowO2_0.2 (SPAdes) (version 2) | ecosystem: Environmental > Aquatic > Deep subsurface > Groundwater | place... | reverse complement strand
CTCTGATTCAGCGTGATTTGGAGCTCATGAATGCAAATCAACGGCTAACGGAGCTCGACAGCGCGAGATCTGAATTTTTTGCAATCGCCTCTCATCAGCTTAGGACGCCGCTCTCTGCAATAAAGTGGTATGCCAGCGCATTGCTTACCGCGCTTGAAAGCGGCAAATCAGTCGATCAGCAGGTAAAGTACCTCCATGCAATCTACGACAGTAACGAACGGCTTATTGAGTTGGTTAACGCATTCCTCAACGTTTCCCGCATCGAGACCGGGAGCATGAAAATTGATCCCCAACCATACGATATCGCCGCTCTGATCACGACCATTCACCGTGAACTCAAACCCCTCATTGACAAAAAAAGCCTCCGTACCGAACTGCAGTTAAACAGCGCGGTGCCTCCCGTCCCGATCGACGTTGGTCTTATGCGGATCGTCATTGAAAACCTGCTTACCAATGCGATAAAATACACGCCGGAGGGCGGCGCCATTATAGTAACGTACGACAAACCTGATCCGAAAAGCGTACAGATCACCGTTTCCGATACCGGCTACGGGATACCTGATCATCAACAGTCCAAGATCTTTACGAAGATGTTCCGATCTGATAATATAAAGGTACATATACCTGAAGGGACCGGTTTAGGATTATATATCGCAAAATCTATCATTAATAAAGCAGGTGGTAAAATCTGGTTTAAGTCGGCAGAAAATAAAGGATCGACCTTTTATCTATCATTACCGGTCACGGGCATGCAGTCAAAAGTCGGCATAAAAAATCTCATGTAGGTCAAAACAATTATGCAAGATCCGGCAAATCAACAATATTCTATTCTCGTCGTTGAAGACGAACAATTATTGCGCGACGTGCTTGTTCAAAAATTTCAGGAGGCAGGATTTACCGTATATGGAGCAAAGGATGGTAAAGAAGGGTATGATTCTGCGATAAAGTACCATCCTCATCTCATCCTCATGGATATCATGATGCCGGGAATGGACGGCATAGCGGTTCTCAAACAGCTCCGAAAAGACCCGTGGGGGAAAGAGGTATCCATTATCTTGCTGACGAATGTCAGCGATCCCCGGCTCGTTGCCGAATCGCTCGAAGAAGGCGGACTGGAATATCTGGTCAAAACCGACTGGGACATAGACGAGGTGGTGGCTAAAGTCCGGGACACCGTGCGCTCCCGCGTCCAGCCGACGGCATAAGACACCTTATTCCCCTATGTGCTTCAAAAATAAAAACTGTCCTTTGCCGAACGTTTTCGGGTGAAACAAAGCAAATGATCCTTTCAATTTTATTCCGTGAAGAATGAATTTGTATTCTGTATCGCTTCGCTCAAGAAGTTCATATGTCCCATTATCCCAAATTTTGACTTCGCCTGCTCCATAACTTGTCTCGGGAATCTTCCCGAAAAAATCAATATATTCAACCGCATGATCTGGTGTTTGGATGGCAAGCCGTTTTTCACCTGGATTTTCCGGTGGTCCTTTGGGAACAGCCCAACTTTTTAATACCATTTTTCCACTGCCGATATTTTCTGGCATTTCTAATCGAAAGTCCCAATGAAGACGGGTCGCATGATGTTCATGAACGACAAAACGTAATTTTTTCATAGCGCAGCCACGCCTTTAATTTGTAGTGGTCGAACTTGCTCTAGATAATAAATCTAACTAAACTGTTTCAATACCTCAAAATCTTTTTGCAATACTTTCTTCATGTTGCTGTTATACAGGGCAACCGCGGGATGGTAGAGAGGGATTAGATGAAGTGTCCCGTACGAAACAGTTACGGGAAGAATATTCCCGTGCAATGTGGTGATCGTTTGGCCGCTCTCGGGAAGCTTGCATTTCTCCAGCATATACTGCATTGAAAATCTCCCGAGCGTTGCGACAACGTTCGGTTTAATGATACGGATAAGTTGTGCAAGAACGGGTGAATACAGAGCGATTTCCGCCGGTTGCGGATCCCGGTTTTGCGGCGGACGGTCATTGATGATATTGCTTATAAAAACATCTTCACGCTTAAGACCAATACCTGCTAATAATTCATCAAGCATCTTTCCGGCAGCTCCGACAAATGGACGGCCGGTTTCGGCTTCTTTCTGGCCGGGAGCTTCACCAATAAACATGATGTTGGCATTTTCATTTCCTTCACCGAGTACGGGCAAGTAGTTATGTTCCTTTCGGTGCGCATACAGAGGAGACTCTTGCATCGTCAATAAGGATTCGTAAAGAGATCGCAGTTTTGGATTCTTATATTGTTTCATACCGCTATGCTACCACATTTTTTACCCCAAAAGCGAAATAGCATACCCTGGGAAACGCTATTCTGTGGGATAATAACCCATGCGTTTTCGCGAAGGAGGACTAATAACTGATCACCGAAACCGGCGCTTTTTGGTATACTGGTAAAATGGCGCAAACTACCGATTTTCACTATTCTGCCAAAGACTTACGGCATCATTTACAAGAAGAGCATAGCCTGTCACCGTTTTCTTCCTACCTGCGTGAAATTGTGTACGGAGGGAGTGATGGTATTGTGACCACGTTTGCCGTCGTTGCCGGGTTTGCCGGCGCAGGCGGTGGATTCAATACCAGCTTGCCTGTTCTGACAGTACTTTTGTTCGGACTTGCCAACCTGTTCGCTGATGCAACTTCCATGGCGCTGGGTAATTTCCTTTCCATCCGCGCCGACCAGGATGTCTATCGGAATAATAAACGAAAAGAACGCCATGAAATCCGGCATAACCCCCGGATGGAGTGGATGGAAACAGTGCACATTTTGAAGGAAAAAGGCTATTCAGACGAAGACGCCAAAGCCATGGCAAACCTGTACCAGAAAAATGAAGGGTACTGGCTGGACTTTATGATGAGCCAGGAGCTGGAAATGACCAATGCCGAAAAGGAGAATCCCCTGGTAACATCTCTTGCGACTTTTTTTTCATTTATTACCTTCGGGTTGGTTCCGCTTATTCCGTATATCTTTTTCAGAGAACTTCCTCAACTTTTTTCACTGTCGATTCTCTTTACCTTTGGCGCACTTTTTCTGTTGGGAATATTACGGCTGAAGGTGACGAAAGTCCATCCGCTTCGCTCAATCGGTGAAATTGTCCTGCTTGGCGCGGTAGCTGCAGCTATTGCATATATTGTTGGGAGTTTTTTTAGGATTTAACGTATGTCATCCTGAGCGAACGAAGAGAGTTGAAGGATCTCACTCCACCACGGTTAATTGGCAGGTTTGAGATTCTTCTCCCGCATTCTGCGGGATCAGAATGACAAACAGTCTTATGTTCGAACAATTCGTACTCGGTATCATCCAAGGCCTTACTGAATGGCTTCCAATCTCTTCAAAAGCATTTATCATTTTGGCAAAAGTCAACTTATTTGGCTCAACAGAAAGTTTAGATGAGCTTATCCGTGAGACCTTGCTTCTTCATGTTGGCACATTTTTCTCTGCTTTAATTTATTTTAGGAAGGATATTATTTTATCGATTATTTGAATAATCGATAAACCAAAAATATTGTTTGATACAAAAGGTTCTCTCCCGCAATTTTTACTAATGACGACTATCATTAGCGGGGGTTTAGGATTTGTTTTATTATCAATTGCCGATAACGTAACTCAAACTTCTATTGAATCAACTGGAAAGACGATTACATTTTTAACGAGAATATTATTGTTAGGAACCGGAATACTCCAACTGAATTCAAAAAATATTGGAATCCGGACTGAAAAAGATGTAACCCAAAAAGACGGGGTTATTTTAGGTTTCACTCAAGCCTTTGCTGCTCTCCCCGGCTTTTCAAGATCAGGCTTAACTGTTTCAGCGCTTATTCTTAGAAAATTTACCAAAGTCGAATCGCTTCGCTTAAGTTTTCTGATGAGTCTTCCTATTATCTTCCTGGGAAATATAATTCTTAATTTGGATAAGATCATGACTATTACTCTATCAAATCTGATCGGGGTTTTTACGGCTTTTATTGTCGGACTTGTCTCAATAAAAACACTTCTATTTATCGCCCAAAAAATTAACTTTGGTATTTTGTGGTGGGGTTTGGAGTGTTAACACTTTTGGCGGCGTTTGTGAGTTAAGCACGGTTATATACTGTACTGATCAAATTCATCTTGAAGATTCAAAGTACTCTCCATATGTTTCAAAACTGCCGAGGCCATATCTATTTGTTCCATCGTTGCTTCTTCTCCTCGCCAATTTTCTGTTTCTTCTCCTTTGATTGTAAACCATTTTTGCTCTTCTCCTATGTTACCGTCTTTATCAGTCACTTTAGCTCTGAGAGAAAAACCTTCTGTTCCAAATCGATATCCGGAATAACTTTCTAATTCTTCGACTACGCGTAATGACACTATTTCTTCTTCTTGCGTTATTTCTACCGTGGGTGTTACTAAACATGAGGTATATTCTAGACGCATTCCTATAAGACCTCCTCCTGCACCTACTGCAATAGTTGTCTCTTCTTTTCGGCCGTAACGATCAGCAAATTCGCTTACTTGCTCGAGTAACTGCTGGTTTCTTTCTTCTTTCTCTGCTGCCTCATGAGCCTTTCTCTCGTATTCCTGTGCATTTTGAGCAATATCTTCCTTAATCCCTTTAATAACTCTATCAATTTCCATAACTACTATTAAACATGTAGAGTTCTTATTGTCAATATAGGAAATTACATCGTTCATAAAGTCAACTGAAAATATGTCGATGTTGTTGACAATGTGTGCCTTATAAGATACACTCATTCTAGTGAAAAAGGCCATTGAGTTTGACAAAAATAAGAGTAAATGGTTGAAAGAAAAGAGAGGTATAAGTTTTGAAGAAATTATTAATTTGATAAAAGGAAAAACAAATGTACTTGATGACATCAAACACCCAAAGAAAGAAAATCAACGAATATTTGTGATTAAAATAAAGAGATACGTTTATGCAGTTCCCTATGTCGAAGATGACCAGAAAATATTTCTTAAGACAGCTTATCCGAGTAGAAAAGCCACCAAAAAATATTTAGCCAAATAATCATATGAAAAAAACATACAGTAAAAACAAAAATAAGCAAAAAGATCCATTTAAGGATCTCGTACTTGATGCAGAGGAACAAGAGTTAGAAAATGCATTTGCAAGAGGTGAATTTAAGAGCGTGGGTAACTTAGAGAAACGAAGAGAAGAGCTCGCAGAAATGGCAAAAAATACTCTTGCAAAAAATAAGCGGATTAATATCAGAATGCGAGAACAGGATTTAATTGAAATTAAAAAGAAAGCAGAGGAACATGGGCTCCCGTATCAAACTCTTATTAGTACGATTCTTCACCACTTCGCACGTGGAAAAGTAGATATTGTTTTATAACAGAGAAAAATTAACTCTTTTTCAAAAAAAACTTCTGATACCAAGAATATATCAAAAGTAAAATTGCACCAAGTCCAAAGAGGAGTGAGAAGAACCGGACAAATCCTGAAACGATCGGAATGCTCGTTACGAGCGCAAAAACAACCGCACCGACTATAAATGTCCAATAGATATTTGCCTTCTGGTTAAACCGCGCCATCAGGAATGTCCCCAACCAGTAGACGACAAAATAAGACGCAAAATACAGTTCAGCGATATAGGCGAAGATCAGAAATATGCCCAGCGGTATGCCGATTACGGTAACAAGAAATATGACGGCAATCATTGGCTCGAGAATCAGTTTAAGGAATCCAAGACCGAGCGATTGCCAAGACTTTCGTTCCAATATATCAGCACCCGTCTCGAGAATACCGGGAAAAAAGCGAAGAAGTAAGAGCCCGATAGCAACCATCGAAAGAAGTGAAAAAAGACGAAATCCAGCCCATAGAGACCGTACATCATCTTCTCGCGGAGATTGGAGCCTTTTAACCGGTTCCCGCCTTTCAAGCGTGCCCGATACTGTTGCTTCCTGGTCAACAAGCGCCTCTTCTTCACTCCAATAGATTACATCTCCTGCGACACCCGCATTCTCATCAATATGCAGTTGCCCGACACCGGCATAAATATTGCCTCCGACGGTATTCCTGATTTCAAGGTTTCCTGCGCCTGCGACGATATTTCCTCCTACCGGACCGTCAATTTCAACATTCCCGGCGCCCAATACCACTGATCCGCCGACAGTTGCATCGTCACTAATTTCCAGACTACCCGTACCAGCCGTGAGGTTTTTGGCGATATCCCCGCTCACTTCGATATTGCCTCCTGCTACCCGGATGTTCCCTCCAACGGTTCCCGAAATTTCTATCTGTCCTCCTGCTGCCAACACATCTCCGTTTACCGTTCCTTCAACCACGATATTTCCTCCGGCAGCATAGAGATCTCCGTTTACCGTTCCTTTAATTTCGACTTGCTCTCCTGCTGCAAAAAAGTCGTGGTTAATCGTTTCATCTGCCTCAAGCGTGACGCGCTCCGTCGATTGAAAGGGTAGAGAGGAGTCTTGGGCAAGAACGTATGAAGCGCTTCCGAATAAACCGGCGAGGAAAATAATGACACCTAAAAACTTTCTCATTAGTTAGATAATACCCCTACCAACAGGTTAAATCAAGAAACTGGTCCGGGCAGGGACGACGAACGGGAAAAAAACATCAACAGAGCGTGCTATAATAAATGCCGTATGAAAAAGAAACGTAAATACTATACTACGCCGTTCGGAGAATATTTCCGGTATTTCGACAAAGTAGATAGAGGAGTGCGCGACTCGAGAGAGTTTGGCTCAATTCTTATTTTGACTCTCGTTGAGGAGATGGGCGAAATGTCCCGTGCATATCTTGCTTCACACGGCCGAAAAAAAACCAACCTTGCCGCCCAACGCGACGAGACGTACCAGCAGGAACTCGGAGATATATTGGTTTCAATTTTGCGGTTTGCACGCATTAAAAAAATAAATCTTCACGAAGCAATCATGTATTCTCTCCAAAAAATTGAGAAGCGGCGCACCACCCCGAAACAGTAAACCTCTTTCTTTTCTCCTTCGCGATACTCGTCAATAATTAGCTTCGTACGGTATAATAAGTCTATGAAAATTTCTCGTTACCCCATTGACCTAATTTCTAATCAAATCCCAATATACTCATAACTAAGTTTATGAAATTGGGTTTTAAGGTTTCTTTAGGTCAATTAGAAATTAGGAATTAATCTTATGTTCCCGCTATCTGATTCCCATCCGACGAGAACAATTCCCTTTGTCAATTTTGCGGTTATCGCGCTGACGATACTGGTATTTCTTCTGCAATTGTCAGCGCCGGATTTTGAGGCGTTCATATTTGAGTTCGGCTTTATTCCCGCCATCTTTAGCTTTTTTGACCCGTCAAGTTATGTCCGCGTTATTTCCTCCATATTTCTTCACGCCGGCCTTTTCCATATCATAGCTAACCTATGGTTTCTCCATATTTTCGGCGATAACGTAGAAGACCTGCTCGGGCATCTCCGCTATGTATTGTTTTATCTCGCTACGGGAATTGCGGCGGTATTCGCCCAGTATATTTTCTCGCCTGAAAGCACCATTCCGATGATTGGCGCGTCAGGAGCGATTTCCGGCGTTGCCGGCGCGTATTTTTTGCTGTTTAAACACGCCCGCATAAAGTCGCTGGTACCGCTCGGGTTTTTCATCCATATTGTCGAATTGCCCTCGTGGTTTTTTCTCGGATATTGGTTTATCCTCCAATTTTTCAGCGGCATCGGTTCTCTCGTTGCCTATGATATACAAAAAGGAGGAGTCGCTTACTTTGCGCATATAGGCGGCTTTATTGCCGGTATTATACTCATCTCTTTTCTCCGGCGGCGCTGACGGTACGATAATTGGGTAGTATGTATGAAATGGCTTTTGCTTTTTATCATCGGTATCGCAGGTATTCTCGTCTGGATTTCTTATAACAATCAACCGGATGAACTCGTTCGCCGGGCGGAGTTGAGCCCGGCACCTTCAGCAACGCCACAACAGCAAATCAGAAGCATTACGTTTGAGGATAACGACTATAATCTCTATATCGCCGATATTACCGATCGCGACGTATCGCTCATCCCGAATTTTACCGAGAAACAGTCAGCGTCTACACTCGCTCAAGCCAATAATTGCCGGGGCGCAACATCCGGCGGATTTTATACGCCGGAAAATAAACCGTTGGGATTATTTATCGCTGACGGAAAAACGTATGCAAATGAAGTTTCTGAAACACGTTTGTTAAGCGGTTTTTTCTCTGTTACCGACAGCGGCGTGCTTCTCCTTTCGGACGAAGCGATCGCGGGCGTACGGCATTCTGTTCAGTCCGGACCATTGCTCCAACGCAATCAGGCATTTTCAACCGTGCGGGACGAACCGGCTCGGCGGATCGTGGTTGCGCAAAACGATAGCGGTGCAACTTTCCTGATCGCGGTTACCGAAACAGATAATATCCACAGCGGCCCGTTTTTGAGGGATTTACCGGATATTATCTTTTCATTGAATGAGCCGACGCAGTTTACCAACGTGCTTAATCTCGATGGAGGAGCTGCTTCGTACTACCAGGATAGTACAAAGGTACGCTTATCAGAACTGACTACGGTTGGCAGCATTATCTGTATCAAATAATGGATAGTTGACAAGTACGTTTATATTCGTTATACTATATAGTGTATGTTAACGAAGCGAAGCCCTATTGGCAGTTTGTTCAATAATCATCGCTTCATTATAACCGCAATCCGCAAGGGAAGAGTCGCGGGAGGATTGTAGGAGAATAATTCAGAAAATAACCAGGACGGAACGACATGCCTCCCGATAAACGGGAGGTTTTTTTAGAGTAAAATCACCGAAAGGAGGTGAAACATGAAACAGAGAGGAAGAGCGAGAAACAGTCATAAGAAAGAACGCGTCGCAAAACAGAAGAACACAGCACTATTTGGTTCGGATACTACACACCTGCGCCGTGAAGAAGCCATCTGGAAACGAGTATTACAGAAAACGCTCATCTTTCTATAAGAGGAAAACCACATAACAACTGCGTAACGGATTAACGGATTACGTGCGATGAGTAATTGTTAATCAGTTAATGCGTTATTCAGTTTTTATATCCCGTATCTTCAATTCCAACTTTGTATTCCCGTTCCACGTATTTTGTAAGAGCGAATAGGCGATATCAACCGGCTCGCCAGGAGATAACCGCATATAATAGTCTCCGCGATTAAAGGCAATGGCATTAAAAACGCTGCCCTGTTGTGCGACACGTAAGCGTAAGTGTTTTTTGTCGACCCCGACAGGCGCTGCGTCAATGATATCGATAGCGCGCGACATAAATACCGGCTCGGGATTGCCCGCCCCGTATGGTTTTAATTTACTGATCATTTCATACAATTCTTGAGTAATGTACTGTAAGGGAAGTTCCCTGTCAATCCGCAGTTTTCTTTCCAACAGATCATCGGCGAGCTGTTCCGTAACAACGCGGCGCAGCCGGTCTTCTATGACAGCTAAATGGCGTGTTTCGACCGTAAATCCTGCGGCCATCGGATGTCCTCCCGCACTGACGAGTATTTCAGAACACGAGCGGATTGCTTCAATAATATTAAAGCCGCTGATAGAACGCGCAGAAGCTTTTGAATATAGTGCTCCTTTCGAAAGAACGATAGCCGGGCGATAGAACTCGTCGACAAGATTGCCGGCAATCAGTCCGATGACTCCTTCGTGATACGACTCATGCGCGATGAAGAGTAATTTTTCATCCGCGACGACGAGCGATTTGGCATGTTCGGTGACCTCCTTCAACAGGTGTTGCCGCTCGGTATTGAGCTGGTTAAGCAGCCGGGCTAGCTCGCGGGCGCGGCGCAGACTATTGGTACATAATAGCCGCAATGCCTCAAGCGCGTGCGATATGCGGCCGCTGGCATTGATACGGGGTGCTATCATAAAGCCGACTTCATACGTGCCGATTTCACGATTGGCTAATCCCACTTCTTCGATGAGTGCTTTTAAACCTATCCTCTTTGTTTTATTGAGCCTTTCAAGGCCGTATTTTGCAATTACCCGGTTCGGGCCGGTAAGCGGCACTAAATCCGCAATAGTTCCGAGAGCGGCAAGGGCAAGATGTTCCGAACTATCGTCAGAAAGGACAAAGGATTCCGCGCGCAGTACGGGAGGTATACGGAGTTCTTTCCCCGCCTCGGCGGGGTCAGAATGACGAGTACTCTCGATAATTCTTTGTGAAAACACGAAGGCCACGCCCGATCCCGCAAGATCCGTCGTATGGACAACCGCATCAGCTTCCGGTATTTCCTTGCCCACCGTATGATGGTCCGTGATAATGACGGCGAGTCCTTTTTCCTTCGCGTACGCCGTCTGTTCAACAGCGGTAATGCCATGATCAACCGTGATAATAAGCCTGGCGTCCGGGTGTTCTGCCAGAATACTATCAATCCCCTTTTTCGACATACCGTACCCTTCGTTGATACGATGGGGGACATAGGGCAGGGTGCGCGCGCCGAGACGATGTAGTGTTTCCCAGATGATCGCTCCTCCGGTAATGCCATCGACGTCATAATCGGTGTAGACGATAATCAGCCCGTTCTCCTTAATAGCTTTTTTTATCAGGTCAATCGCAGCTTTCAACTGTTTTTTATCGAAAAAATCCCTGTCCAATTCTTTGAGTGATGGATTGAGAAATGCTTCCTGTTCTTTTTTGGTCTTCAAGCCACGATTCTGCAAGAGGAGAGCAATAATTTCTTCAGGAGTAATCCGCCCGCTGCCTCTTTGTTCTTTTGAGAGTATCTTCCACTTCATATGCTACAATTTAAATATACCACTCTGCTTTTAAAATCCGAATTGTATACCTCGTAGCTTTTAGTTTCGAGTAAGATATACGATGTTTTAATATGTCATCTCGATTTTAAAAGCTCCGTTTTGGTATACCATGATTATTCTGAAACTAAAAGCGAAGGGGTATATATTGCCGCGTTCTTAAATATATCGTGCCTCATCCTACCATGAAATTACCGAAACTTCCAGGCAAACCATTAGAAATCATAAGCAGTCTGCATAAAGCAGGTTTCCAGTGCTATGCCGTCGGCGGCTGTGTGCGGGATCTGCTGCTGAACCGCCCGACGCACGATTGGGACTTTACGACTAATGCAACCCCGGATGAGATTTTGAAAATCTTTCCGGATAATAGTTTTTATGAAAATATTTTCGGCACGGTCGGACTGACGGTCACCGGTGAATCGGGACAGGAAGAAACGTATGAAGTAACGACATATAGGTCTGAACAGGGCTATAGCGACCGGCGCCACCCGGACCAGATTACGTGGGGCGTGTCGTTGGAAGAAGATCTGGGGCGGCGGGATTTTACGATCAACGCTATCGCGTACGATGGTAATACGCTCGTCGATCGGTTCGGCGGCCGGGATGATTTGAAAAAAAAGACGGTTCGGGCCGTCGGGGAACCGGAGCAGCGGTTTTGGGAAGATGCGCTTCGGCTCATGCGTGCCATACGCATTGCGACACAATTGGCTTTTTTTATCGATGAGAAAACAGCGGCTGCAATCCGGAAAAATACGGCGCTTATCGAAATAGTTTCTGCGGAACGCGTAAGCGGTGAACTGTTTAAAATACTCGAGAGCGATCATCCTGCAGACGGTATATTGCTGCTGAAAAATCACGATCTGTTGTACCGGATTTTGCCGGAGATGGAAGGGACTTTTGAAACAGAACAGAAAAGCCCGCAGCGTCACCATATCTATGACGTCGGCACGCATTTGGTCGAGTCGCTGCGCCACTGTCCCTCACCGAATAAAATTGTGCGACTTGCTACATTGTTGCACGACATCGGCAAACCGGCGACATACAATCAGACCAAGGACGGCGTCATTACCTTCTATAACCACGAAATTATCAGCGCGTCAAAAGCACGCCACATTGCCCATCGTTTGCGCCTGTCGAAAAAAGATGCCGGTCTCCTAATCCGGCTGGTGCGCTGGCATCAATTTAGCGTTGATGAAAACCAAACCGATAGCGCCATGCGCCGCATCATCAGAAATATCGGGAAAGAAAATCTTCGGGACATGCTCGATCTGCGAGTTGGTGACCGGCTCGGCGGCGGTGCCAAAGAAACATCCTGGCGCCTGGAATTATTTAAGAAACGCCTCGAAGAAGTCCAGAAACAACCGTTTAGTATTACCGATCTGAAAATAAATGGTCATGACGTGATGAAAGAGTTGAATTTACAACCCGGACCGGAAGTAGGAAAGATATTAAAACAGTTATTTGAAGAGGTAGTTAACAAGAAGATTGAAAATGAGAAGAAGGTACTCCTTACGAGATTAAAAACTCTCACGGCAATGTAATAACAATTAATTCATAATCTACTTTACCGTCATCAAATTTACTCTCTCTCACTGCAAAACCCGAGTGATTAGTTCCGAATTCTGATCTTGTTACGTTAACTTCATCATCTCGCAATGGTTTTTGTAACCGATGTGGTTCTAACTCATTTAAATCTGTATCAAGAACACTATGAAGTGATTGTTGAACTATATCTTTATAATCGTCTGAAAGATCAGACCAATCATTCCACTCGTCAAAATGTATTCCGGTACTCTCTAACATATCTTCAACCGAAACAGCATATCCTGGTTCTAACTCACCCATCTCTCTTAATTCAATGACTGCATTGAGGCTTTCTACCATTGCCGACAATAATTCATTATCGTTTTCAGTTTCTTTTAATTCTGACATAAGTATAAACTATATTTTACTCGATATGATTAACACTATCATCTTTGCCGTTGGTATCTCCTACTTCGATTATTACTGCCCCGGGGAATGGCAACGGTGGATTAATGATCTTTTCAACAACAGTCTCTTCTCCCTGAATACCCCAATGGTCGCGACCACCGGGAATAACGCCGTTTCGCCGATAATACGTTCTCTCTCCGACAACCTTTCCATCCTCCCAATCATATACACGGTCTAAATATTCTGGTCCCTTAGGTTTCTCTGATTCTGTAGTTCCCGCCATATTTTTCTATCGATAAACGCGTGACACGGTAGCGATAACTTTAAAAACCTACGCTTTACGCATTCTTCTCTTTAAGAAGCACAATATCGGCGCGGCGACAAACGGCGATGAATAGGTTCCTGAAACGGTGCCGATAACCAGCGCCACGATAAACCATCGGATCGTGTCTCCTCCCAAAAGTATCAATGCCAATAACATAAAAAGAATAGTCAGTGAATTATTGACTGAACGGGTCATCGTTTCGGTCAGTGCTTTATTGACCAATATGTTAAACGGCAATTTTTCCCGGCGGATAGATTCGCGGATCCGGTCAAACACCACAATCGTATCGTGCACCGAAAACGACATCGTCGTCAATAACGCCGTTACAAAAAGAAGGTCAATCTCAACATTCATAAAATGCCCGAGCAATGAAAAAATACCGGTAACTACCAACACATCATGGAAAAGTGCAATAATTGCACTGATGCCGTAGACAATATCTCTAAACGCCCACGCGACGTAGAGGAGTATCCCTATAACGGCAAGCCCTGCGGCGATCAGTGTTTTTTGCAGCAGCTCTCTTCCCAGCACCGGGCCGACTGACTCGAATCGCAGCTCTTCTATTGCCCCGCTCGCGGTCGTTTCTGCAATTTCATTTTCACTGGTCATTTCCAGATTTTCTGACTTTGAAACCTGATCATCTGACGAAACTCCCGAATCGGTGGCGACATCTGTTTGTTCCAATGACTGTGTTACCTTCTCCCATTGTTCCCGTTCAATCGGCTTGGTACGTATGCTAATCGTATCGCCTTCTCTGCGCATTGAATCCACTTCTATTCCTTGTCTGACAAATTCCTCTTCTAATTTTTCCACTTTCAACTCTCCACCTTCAATTTCAATGACCGTTCCTCCGACAAAATCAATGGAAGGACGAAATCCCCAACGGAGAAGCGAATAGACGCCGGGGACAAGAACGGCAAGCGAAATGCCCAGATACAGTAATCGGTATTTAAGAAAATTAATCATATGCTACGCGATCCTAATCTACTAATTCCATCCGAATTATCCGAAATTAGGTATTCGGGTCATCCGGATGTTAATTCGGATCATTCGGATCGCTTTATAAACACCCGTATCAAATTCCTACTCACCACAATCCCCGTAAATAGGCTCACAAATATCCCGATTGCCAGCGTTGCTGCAAATCCCCGCGCCAGACCAAACTGCGGCAAGAACGTCCAGTTAAACGGATTAAATAAGATGAAACAGGTGAGTAATGTCGTAAAATTTGCGTCTCGAATCGAATCCCATGCGCGGCCAAAGCCGAGCTCCATAGCGACCGGCCATGACCTTCCGGAGCGCAATTCTTCTTTGATGCGTTCAAATATAAGAATATTGCTGTCTACCGCCATGCCGATAGAAAGAATAAAGCCCGCAATGCCCGGCAGTGTCAGCGTGATGGGAATCATTCGGAATATCGCATAGGTTATCAATCCATAAATAACCAAAGCAATATTGGCAAGCAGTCCCAGTTTACCGTAATAAAGAACCATAAACACGACAACGCTTATCAAGCCTATTGCGCCGGCAATGATACTCTTTTGAATTGATTCGCGCCCGAGTGACGGACCGATCGTTTTTTCTTCAATCGCATGAATTGATACGGGCAGCGCGCCGCTATTGAGCTGGATTGCGAGATTTTTTGCCTGCTGATTTGTAAAGCTGCCGCTGATAATAGCGCTGCCGCCGCTGATAACATCCTGTACGACCGGGCTTGTTACGGGAAATTCATCAATAAACACCGGTAATTGTTTACCGAGATTCCGCCGGGTAATTTCTTCAAACAGCTTTCCGCCTTCCGTGGTAAATTCGAGCGAAACGACCGATCTGCCCGTAGCCTGGTCAAATGTTACCCGCGCATATTCGAGATCTTTACCTGTCAAACCGCTTGCGACGGTATTGGCCGTAGTCGGTAACAGAAATCCTGAATCCGTCGCTTCTTCTTCAGTAAATTCTCTGACGTCAAGCTGCGCCGTCCTGCCGATCAATTCTTTTGCCGAAGCTACTTCCGTCACACCGGGAAGTTCAACGACAATTCGATATGATTCGTCCGCTTTTGCCGTCTGTACGACCGGTTCTGTTACACCAAAGAGATTGACGCGCCGCTCAATAATTAACCGTGCCGATTCGAGCGCATCACTGCGGCTGTTTTCTGCAATGCCGGACATATCCGCTTCATATACGAGACGCGCGCCGCCGGCAATATCGAGACCCAACACGGTGCGCGGTTTATAAATGACCGAAAACCTCTCTGTCTGGATATCCAGCGACAATTGTTTAAGGACTTGGTTAACTTCCCATCCCCCGATCTTAAACCGAATAGGGTAACCATCCGGCAGCGAAATGCCGAGAGCAATAAGCGCTACTATGATGATAAAAAATAAGACGCGGTAAGGTCTGCGCATAATTTAAGATTTATGATTTAAGATTTATGATTTTTTCAAACTTCAAATTTCTATTGCTCTATTAACATCAGTATATTCGTATTGATGAGTAATTCGTATCATGTTTTCCGGTTTTGTTTAATGAGTACCATCTGTTTAATACCGCTGAACCGATAGCGAATTTCCCCTCGCTCGTAATCAATTGAAACGCGCACAGGATCGCCTGACTTGACCCCGACCATTTCCACGAATCCCGACGGGATCACGACGACGAAACTGCTGCCTGATTTATACACTGTCTGTAACATACGCGATACGATGATATGAATCTTGAAGTTAGAAGCTAGAAACTGGATATTGAAGCTGGAAGTTTGATTATTCGATTTTTCAAACTTCAACTTTTCAAACTTCAAGTTCCACATTCAAACTTCTCATTTCAAATTTCTACACAACGATGTCATTCGTATCGCTATCTCACCAGTTCCTCTTCGTCTCCGATCACCAATAACCGGGACCCTGCCAGAACGGCAGTGACAAACGGGTCACGCCGCTTCTTGCGAAATGCAAATTCTTCTTCCGACATCACCGTATAGTTTATTTCAATATTGCGTCGTTTTTCTTCCAACCGGATATACTGCATGATTTCAGGCAGCACGACCGTCCCGACCAGCATCATATCGACCTCATTTTGACGGCGTGGCAAGTTCCGGATAAATCGTCCTGAAAACATAATGAATTTTATTTTACCCAGCTTTGCCCTATTTTCGATAATCGCCCGCCCCAGCCCTTCGGTTTTATTGATTAATCCCAGAAGGTCAAAGTAGAGCGGATTGTCTCGGCGCATCTGAAAGTATTTCCGGTTTCCCCGCCGCTCCGATGAGGCAAACCCCTTGCTTTGCAGATACTCCATCTCGCGGCGAATAGCATTCATCGCCTCGTTGGTCTGCCGCTGGATTTCGCGCAGATGATACATCTTGTCAGGATTAAGGAAAAAGAGAGCCAATATTTTTACTCGAACGCGGGAAATAATGAGATCTTCTAACATAGAATATTACAGCCCTACGAATTACTAATCATTACTAATATACGAATGTATAAGAACTAAAGAACTAAAGAACAAATTTATATAGTTATTCTTTCGTTCTTCTGTTTTTACGTTCTTACGTTATTCGTATATTAGTAACTATTCGTATTTCGTAGGACAGGATTCATTGTAACGAAAAATTATCTCTAATGCAACACTTATTTTGTTCATTCTTCTTCTTTCACTCTGTATTGGAGGGCTTCGGCAAGATGCCGAACGGTAATACTCTTGGCATCGTCAAGATCGGCAATGGTGCGCGCGAGCTTGATCATTTTATGGTAAGAACGGGCAGACAGGTTAAACCGGACGACCGCTTGTTTGAGAAGCTGCAGACAATCATCGGACAACGGACAGTACTCTTTGATATCACGGCTGGTCATCTCTGCATTTGCCGTGAGTCGCGTTTTTATGAAACGTTCTTGTTGACGGGCGCGCGCGCGTTTAACGCGGATCCGGATGGTCTCACTGTTCTCACCTGATGAAAGTTTCGTCAATTGGTCCGGCGTCAACTCCGGACAATGGAGATGAATATCGATACGGTCAAGAAGCGCGCCGGAAACTTTCCGCTGATAGCGCATAATTTGTCCCGGCATGCAGACGCACTGTTTCTGTTTGCTGCCGTAGTTGCCGCAGGGGCACGGATTTGCCGCGGCTACCAGGATAAATCGTGCCGGATAGGTCACCTGGCCTGCCGCGCGCGCAATGGAAACAACGCCGTCTTCCAATGGTTGCCGGAGCGCTTCAAGCGTGCTCTTCGGAAATTCCGGAAGCTCGTCAAGAAACAATACGCCGCGGTGCGCGAGGGAAATTTCCCCCGGCTTTGGCGTACTGCCGCCGCCGATGAGGCCGATACGCGATGTCGTATGGTGCGGACTGCGAAAAGGCCGCGACTTTATGATAGCGGAGCTAGCAGGCAGAGAGCCTGAAATTGAGTAAATTTTGGTAATTTCCAGCGCTTCTTGTTCGGTCAACGGCGGCAGGATAGTCGGAAAGGCACGAGCAAGCATGGTTTTACCGGCGCCCGGCACGCCGCGCAGACTGATATTGTGTCCTCCTGCTGCCGCTATTTCCAGTCCGCGCTTCGCCTGTTCCTGTCCTTTGATATCCTCCATGTCAAATGCGCCGGTCTGCTCGGTATCCAGATCTTCAAACCGCAGGTGGGGATGCGGATGCAATACAACCGTTCCACGCAAAAAGCTGAAAAGAGTTTCAACTGTATCTATACCATATACGTCAATACCGCTTACAATTGATGCTTCGCGCGCGTCAGATTGCGGGATAAAGAGACGTTTGAATTTCCGCTCCCGCACCATGAGCGCAAACGGCAACATGCCGTTTGTATGCCGCACACTGCCGTCGAGTGACAATTCTCCGATGACGACCGCGTCATGGATGTCTGTGTTGAGTTGTTCTGATGCTAATAATATACCGATGGCGATCGGCAGATCGTACGCCGGACCTTCTTTCGGCAGGTCGGCGGGCGCGAGGTTGACCGTAATGCGGTACGAGGGAAAATCAGCGCCGATATTCAGAAGTGCCGATCGTACGCGCTCTTTTGCTTCGGAGACTGCTTTATCCGGCAGGCCAACAATATGAAATGCCGGGAGACCCTTTTTAATGATGTTCACTTCTACATCAACGGGAACCGCGTCCAGTCCCACGACGGCAGCCGACGTAACTTTCGCGATCATAAAGAGAGTATAGCAAAAAATTGCGCCGTATAGTGGTCAGAACATGAAGCAGAAAGTAATTGAAGAGGTGAAAAAGTTATTACTTTTTCAGCAACCGTTCCCGCTGCGCGAGGGATTCATTTTCCAATATTCCGCCAACAACTTCTATCGGATATTTCTTCGACCGGGATGCAAGTTCTTCTGCTGAAATTGGAAGCGATGCTGTTTTCTCTGTTTTTGCGCCAAAATAACTTTTCGATACCTGTGCTTTTATCATTGCGGTAAGACATGTTGGGCATGGTTCAGATGTAGTATAAAACGTAAAACCTTTCAATGACAACCGATTAAGTTTTGGACAGAGATAACGTATCGCATTTACTTCACCGTGGGCTGTAGGATCACATTTTTCTGAAACGCGGTCATGATCTTTCCATATAACATTTCCGTCCTGATCAACGACGACAACGCCGAACGGCGCATTGTCATCTGCAACAGCTTTCTCTGCTTCTTCCATGGCGAGGCGCATGAAGTCATCGTGGCTCATATTTTTAATTCTTTCTTTATCGCTGAAGCAGAATATCGTCGCGTTGAACGACGCGAGTGCCGTATCATTGCTAAATAAGTTGGTGACGATAATGCTTCCAGATCCTCCAGAAAGCTGTCCAATATCAATAATAATTGTATAAACATACTTCTTTCAAGACTTTATTCTATCACATTTTTCTATTCAGATTTTTCCTCATGCTACAATGCAGTCATGTCCGATAATCATTATTCTCTCCTGCGCAAACGGCTCGTCGAAGAGTATGTCAAACCTGCCGGCGTAACGGATAGACGGATATTGAACGCAGTAGCAACCGTTCCACGACATGCATTTGTTCCGAGACAGTTCCGAAAAGACGCCTATCGCGACATCCCGCTGCCGATCGGAAACGGCCAAACGATCAGCCAACCGTCACTCGTAGCACTCATGACACAATATCTTTTGTTACAAAGAGATACAACAGTTTTAGAAATCGGTACGGGTTCGGGCTATCAGGCGGCAATCTTATCGTTGCTTGCAAAAAAGGTGTATACCATCGAGCGGATAACGACGCTCGCCAAACGCGCTCTCCGGAATCTCAAGAAACTTACGTATAGCAACGTCGAGGTGATCGCGGCAAACGGTACGCTGGGGCTGCCGGAGAAAGCGCCTTTTGACGGAATTATCGTCACCGCCGGCGCGCCCGAAATCCCGCAGACACTTATTGACCAGCTAAAAGAAGGAGGCCGCATTGTCATACCCGTCGGGCGCTCGCAAATGGACCAACAATTATTGGTCGGAATAAAGAAAAAAGGGAAATTAACGACAAAAATAGTCGAATTAGTCCGCTTTGTTCCATTGATCGGGGAAAAAGGATGGCAGACGGATTAATCACGCGCCGAACTTTTCGGCGAGCCCCATAAGGTCGATGATCGGCATGACGTGCATGCCTTTGATGTGTCCCGGTCTACCCTTACCGCAGGTTCTTTCATTGAATTCGGTAACTTCAATATCCAGCTTCCAGCCTCTAAGAGCCTGTTTTAAAAGTATTCATAATGAATAATAATTCGTCATGCTGAATACGTTCGCTATCGCTTAAGTACTGTAGCTTGATTCAGCATCTAGAGTGAGACCTATGGTAGTAGGTACTGCTGTATTCAAGACCCTGAATCAAGTTCAGGGTGACGGACTTTTAAAACAGCCTCTAACTTCCACATTCAACTGAATTATTTGAATGACGAATAAGAGCTCATCCCGCTCAACTCTTGTTCAATCATGAGCAGTCGGTTATACTTCGCGACTCGCTCGCTGCGACAGGGCGCGCCTGTTTTGATTTGACCGGCATTGCACGCAACGGCAAGATCGGCGATAAATGCATCCTCGGTTTCGCCGGAACGGTGGGAAATAATGGTGGCAAACCCTGCCTGTTGCGCTTTAGTAATAACGTCTACGGTTTCAGATAACGTACCGATTTGATTGGGTTTGACTAAAATCGCATTCGCCGACTTTTGCTCGATGCCCTTTTGCAACCGTTCAGCATTTGTTACGAATAGATCATCGCCGACTATCTGGACGTGGTCGCCGATCCGCTGCGTCATCTTTTTAAAACTGTCCCAGTCATCTTCTGCCAGCCCGTCTTCTATGGATCGGATCGGAAATTCGGCAATCCATGATGCATATAACTCAATCAATTCATCGGCAGTCAACGATTTCTTTTCGATAGGCAGCTCATACTTACCATCCCGATACAGTTCACTTGCTGCCGGATCGAGCGCGAGAACGATATCAGTTCCCGGATGATAACCGGCTTTCTGTATCGCAGTAGTCAACAATGATAAAGCTTCAGCGTGTGAGGTAAGTTTCGGCATAAAGCCGCCTTCGTCGCCCACACCCATCGGCAATCCTTTATTGCTCAATAACGTTTTAAGCGCATTGTACACTTCCGCCCCCATCCGCAGTGCGTCGGCAAAAGATGAAGCGCGAATCGGCATAATCATAAATTCCTGCATATCCACCGACCCGGGTGCATGTTTACCGCCGTTTAGTACGTTCATCTGCGGCACCGGCATAATCCAGTCGGTTTTATCAGGCCAGAATGCTTTCCGTAAATATTCATAAAGTGGCTTGTCCAGCGATTGTGCAGCTGCACGCGCACAGGCGAGAGAAAGAGCAAGAATCGTATTGGCGCCCAATTCTTTTTTCTGCGGCGTACCATCAAGCTTAATCATAGTATCGTCAATGAGCCGCTGATCGCAAACGTC
>Ga0209343_10003142_pt1 | contig 20959 bp, 15 predicted proteins | sample RifCSPlowO2_02_FD_184026 | JGI IMG/M metagenome (GOLD analysis project Ga0209343, IMG submission 184026) | Groundwater microbial communities from Rifle, Colorado - Rifle CSP2_plank lowO2_0.2 (SPAdes) (version 2) | ecosystem: Environmental > Aquatic > Deep subsurface > Groundwater | place... | reverse complement strand
GCTCAGGTGAATAGCTCGACATGACAGCTCTCTTTGACGCCCCCGATCTATCGTTTTGATAAATCAACTGAGGCGACAACTAGCCTGACACCGGGGGGCACGGTGAACTCAACGAGATGCTCCGCCCTATCCTACGTGGCACGTTGGCCTATACGGGGATGGCTGTGCTGCCGACTTTTGTTGCGCATCACGTGCCGTACATCTCCCTAGAGGCACGCGCTACCCTGCTGGAGGAGTATCGGCAGCACTTGCAATCGCTGGACACACTGGAAACGCTTACTTTCGTCTCGCTTAATCAGTTCGACGAAAAGCTGCATCCGATTTCTACTCCGTGTACCTAATAAATATTCGAATAGGTGGCAGATTAATGGCGCTGTCATCTCTGCAGGTGCGTGCCGAGTGCGAAAGCGCAGTGATCTGCACACCGAATTGCATTCGCTCTGAACACCCAATTGCATTGCTTCTGAACACTAAATTGCAGCCGTAATGAACAACAAATTCTGTCACTGAAAAACACAAGGCCCATACGAGATGGGCCTTGTATTCACATCAACAAACCACTACTGCCAGTTAGCGGCGATCACACTATCCAATGCGGCGTGGTAGTTAGATGGCAAGCTGGTTTGTCCTGCACTAGGCGGTGCGAAGGCAGCCATGGCATTCACCAGGTTCTGTACTTTGCTATCGAGCAGCGTTTTACCATCGCTGGTCTTGAACTGCTCGATATGGTTTGCAGCACCGACATACCAGTCTTTTACGGTGAGTTTGTCAGAGGTACCGATAATGCTCACTTCCAGGTTGTTGGTCCCCGACACCTGTTTAAACCACAGCTGATCGGTGGCGATGCCACTAAGAAATTGAGCCATGTCGGTGTTGCCCACAGTGGCGTCATTCTCAATCGCCGTATCTGCACCGTAGCCTCGGCCCAGTACGTAGGTATCGTTACCTGCTCCGCCAGTCAGCGTATCCGTACCGCCCTGACCGTCCAAACGGTCGTTACCAACACCGTCAGTCAGGACATTGTTACCGGCATTTCCGACTAGGACGTTGTTGAGATTGCTACCCGTCGCGTTGATGGCGCTCGTGCCCGTGAGCGTCAGGCTTTCCACGTTGGCGAAATTGGCCAACGACAACGTCACGCTCGACTCGATGGTGTCAGCCCCCTCATTGGCATTCTCAGTCGCCTTGTCAGTGGCAACATCAATGACATAGGTGTCATCACCCAGCCCACCAATCATGGTGTCGGCTCCGCCAAGCCCAATTAGTCGGTCGTTACCGGCATATCCAGTCAAGGTATTAGCCGCACTGTTGCCCGTGAGGATGTTATCCAGCGCATTGCCTCGTCCGCTGATGGCACTGGTTCCAGTCAATGTTAGGTTCTCGACGTTAGCCATCAGGTCCTTGTTCAAGCTGATACCTGTTTGAACCGTATCGGTGCCCTCGTTGACGTTTTCAGTCACTACATCAGAGGCGCTATCCAGCACATAGGTGTCATTACCGACACCTCCTTTCATGCTGTCGATGCCACTACCGCCATCCAGCCGGTCATCACCTGCATTGCCATTAAGTGTGTCGTTACCGCCACTGCCGCTCAGGGTGTCGTTGCCAGAACGCCCATTGAGGGTGTCGACTCCGGAGGTTCCATTGAGGGTGAGATTCTGAACGGTGATACCAACATTGAAGATATCGCTAACACTGAGGCCGCCTTTATCGGTTGCGGTCACCAAAACACTGAGTGTGCTTACGCCGTTTACCGGTGCAGTACCCGTGAGTTGGCGCGTACCCGCATTGAAGGTCAGCCAGCCGGGCAAAGCACTGCCATCTGCCATGGTCGCCTTGTAAGTCAGTGCATCACCTGCATCCGGGTCTGTGAACGCCCCACTGGGAACGGTGTAACTTAATGCAGCGCCTTCGGCGACCGTCTGATCAAGCAGAGCAGAGGCCAATACCGGCGCCCGGTTGGGTGGTGAAACTGTCAGCGTTACGTAAGTGCCTGCGGCTGAGCCATAGTTATCGGTGCCCCAGAGCACAAACTGTAGGTTACCCACGTTGGCTGATGTAGGCGTGCCCGATAGGGTTCTTGTTTGCGCATCAAAAGCCAACCAGCTCGGCAGCGCCGAACCATCCTGCATCGTTACGCTGTAAGTGATGGAGTCCCACGCATCTGGATCAGTAATGACCCCCGCCGCAAATACATAACTAAAAGCAGCACTCTGACTTGCCTTAAGCGTCGGAACCGAAGAGCTCACAACCGGCGCATGATTATTCGATGCGCGATCAACCACTTCCTGAATCTTCGCCTGATCCCAGACCACCCCATTAGCAAATTCAACACGCTCGATCTTACGATCGTAGGTAAGTCCGCCACTGTTGGTGTCCGCCGAGTAGTAACCGGCCAAAGCGATCTGGTCGGTACTGCTCTTGATCTTGATGAAGAGGTTTTCACCCTGACGGAATGCCAGAACATCGTTATCTGTTACACCGCTACCGAATCTCAACGTATCGACTGCTGAAATCACGTCGGTGTTATCGAGCGTATCCTGACCATCTCCGCGATTGAAGTGGTACACATCATTGCCTGCACCACCGACGAGATAGTCATTGCCAGTAAGGCCAGTGAGCAGGTTATTGCCGGCGTTACCCCAAATTCCGTTGTCTAGAGCGTTGCCGGTAAGCAGCAAATCTGCCGAGCCATCACTGGCCAGCCGCTCGACGTTATTACCGAGCGTAAAGCTAACGGTGGTGCGAACGAAATCATCACCTTCACCGGCGTATTCGCTGACCACATCGCCAGCGTCCTCGACCGCGTAGTAGTCGTCGCCTGCGCCGCCCGCCAGTTCATCAGCACCGATACCGCCGAACAACGAGTCTTTACCAGAACCGCCTTCGAGTCGGTCATTACCACTACCGCCATCCAAATAGTCGTCACCGTCGCCGCCTAGCAACTTGTCATCGCCGGCACGGCCCCACACCTGGTCATTGCCTGCGCCCGCGTCCAGTTGCTCAGAGCGGTCGCGATACCCCAGCAACTGATCGGCTGCGTCAGTACCAAGAATCCGGACCCTGTTCTCGATCTCATCCACTGTCATGGACGAACCATCAGCAAAATCTATCCGATCCAGCTTGAAGTGCTCAGTAGGCTCTTGGAACCAGTTCTGAACGGTCAGCGCATCGGTGCCATTGGCCAGACTGATCAGAAGGTCATCACCTTGGCGGACAAAGCTCAGGCTCGCACTACTGATGCCCTCGCCAAAGGTCAAAACATCAAATGAGGCCTCAATATTGGTGTAGTCCTCTCCATCGCGACGCTCGATGATCAAATCCTTACCATCACCAAGATTGAAGAGATAGGTGTCCTCACCGAACGAGCCATAGAGCGTGTCGTTGCCAGCGCCACCTTGCAGCGTATTGCTCAGTTGATCCCAGGCATCGCTGTAAGCGATCAGGCTGTCGTCTCCTGCTCCGCCACTCAGTGTGTCAGCGCCCTCACCATTGAGGATGTCGTTACCGTCGCCACCATCAAGGAGCCCTGAGCCGGTCAACTGGTCATCGCCAATCTCACCGAACAGATTTTCTGCGCCGCCACCCCCAGTGAGAGTGTCGTTACCTTCACCGCCGTGCAGCTGGTCATCTCCCCAATCGCCGTTGAGCAGGTCATCACCAGCATCACCGAAGAGACTGTCATTGCCATCGCCACCCGACAGGCTGTCCATTCCTGCACCGCCACTGATGAAGTCGTCGCCGTTGAGCCCTTGTACATCATCATTACCGGCTCCAGCGTCGATGAAGTCAGCGTCAGGGTGCGCAACAATCAGATCGTCCCCCGAACTGCCAGCAACCACTTGCATTGCGATTTCCGCAGCGTCCAAAACCTGTCCGTCGGCAAAACGGATCGACTCAACGCCTTGCGGGCCGGCAGCCTTTGACTCGGGCTCGAAGTGATTCTGCACCCGAATACTTTCACCGTTGCCGTTGACCTTAACTACGAGGTCATTTTCCTCGCGACGCAAGGTGACTTGGCTCAGTGTGAGATCGAGCAACGAGAGGCGATCTTGCCCTGCCTGCTCCATGATCACGTCACTGCCATCGCCGGATAGGTAGAGGTAGGTGTCATCGCCAGCTCCGCCCATCAAGACGTCATCGCCTTTGCCGCCGCTGAGGGTGTCGGCAGTAGCGTAGGCCTGAATGCTGTCATCGCCATCCTTACCGATCAACACCGAGCTCAACAGGTCTTGGCGACTCAACACCTCTCCACCTGCGAATTCAACCCGATCAATCGACATCGACGAGTTGCCTTCACTGTCGAAGAAACCTTTCACTGTAATGCTGTCACCAACGCCATAACTCAGCAATAAATCCTGTCCCGTACGGATGACCGCCACAGACGCTAGAGAAATACCCTCACCAAAGCGGATCGTATCCTGCCGGCCAGGGGCGGCATCCTGGTTCTGAACCGTGTCTTGTCCATCACCCAGTTCGAACACGTAGGTGTCATTACCGCCTGCGCCACTGAGGGTGTCGTTACCTTTCTTACCCTGAAGAAGATCCTCTCCTTGGTAGCCGGTCAGCGCATCTGCTGCATCTGTACCGATAAGTACCAATGCCTTAAGGGCGTCGACACTTAGTTCGCCACCGTCGGCAAACACAACCTTAGACAGCGTCGGCAAGGCACCTTCAAAGAAACGCTTGATGGTAATAATGTCCTGACTTCCGACAATCGTCAGCGCAAGATCATTACCCACTCGCTGCCCGGTAATTTGGTTAACCGCAACGCCAGCCTCGAAGCGCAGAATATTCTGCTCCCCGCCCAGGTCGATGATCTGATCCTGGCCATCGCCACGCGTGAATACGTAGGTATCACTGCCTGAACCACCCTCCAGAACGTCATTGCCCGTGCCGCCTGTGAGGCTGTCATTCCCTGCTGCGCCCTTAACCAGATCATCACCCGCCAACCCCACGAGGACATCATCAGAGGCGTTGTAACCGATCAATTCATCGGCCTGCTCGGTGCCGATAAGCACCATTTGTTTGATGTCTTCGATGTTCCACTTGGTGAACGAGCTGACGAATGAAATACGATCAACAGCTTTGGCCGTCACTCCGTCTTGTTCAAAGAAACCCAGTACGCGAAGGCTGTCAGTCGTGCCCTTGATGCTTAACAACAAGTCATTGTCTTGCCGTCTGGCGGACACGCTCTCTGGGTAGATATCATCCTGAAACTCAATCGTATCCATGCCATTACTGGCATCTGTGTTATCGATAGTGTCCGCGCCAGCTCCCAACGAGAACAAATAAATATCAGAACCCGAGCCGCCACTAAGGGTGTCGCTACCGACACCTCCGATCAACTCATCGTCACCAGCGCCCCCCAGAAGGAGGTCATCGCCTGACTTGCCGTCAAGCGTGTCATCGTCGGCACCACCATCCAACAAATCGTTTCCAGCACCACCATCGAGCAGGTCAGCGCCCGCATCACCAGCCAAGGTGTCATTACCCGCACCTCCGAACAACAGATCGTTATCCATGCCGCCCGACAGCGAATCATTACCGTCACCACCTCTGATCAGATCATTGCCAGCACCGCCCGAGAGCGTATCGTTGCCAGAAGTGCCCTGCAGAACCTGATCGTCAGCATTGACCCCAGAGGTATCGCCTGCTGCACCTACAGGCTTCGTCGGCGGAGCATTCGGATCGCTCAATTGGGTGTTTTCAGTTACGGCATTAGCTGCTTTCGAAGACAGACTGCCGTCCGGCCAGAGAACAAACTCTGTCACTGCGCCAGCCGGAACCTGAGCATTGCCGTTGCCATCTATAACCGGAGAGAGGACATTCCCTGCAGCATCCTTGTAGTAAAGCATCGGGCCGCTCAAGGAAACCGCGCCGCTGGCAACCCAGGTAGCGGGATCATTCAAATTAATACCGGCAAGCGCGGAGTTAACGCCCAAAAGTTGGCCACCAAACCAGCCGAACTTATCGATACTGCTACCAAGAAACTGCCCCGAGGACATGACTTCGCTGAGTGTCTGAGAAGACTTGCGCTTGCTCAGATCGACCTTTGTCAGAAGATCACCCAAGTCTAGCGAGTCACCATTGGCAAACTTGGCTTCGGTGATCTTTAAAAATGAGCTGTTCGGCATGCTGATCCGGTCAGCACCGTAGTTAATGTAGGTAGTGTATGGGCTCTGCTGAATCAGCAAACTTGCGGCAGAAACGCCAGGGCCGAAAATGAGCGTGATGTTCCCGCTGTTGTCGCTGAGATAGTCAAAACCATCACCACTTTCAAAGCGATAATCATCGTCCCCAGAGCCGCCAAACAAATAGTCATCACCGCGGCCTCCAGTTAACTTATCGCTACCCTCCTGGCCCAGCAGCGCATCAGAACCTGAGTCGCCGAATAGAAGATCATCGTTGTTACCTGCCTGAACATGATCGTCACCAGCGCCGCCGTGCAGCGCATCCAGCCCGGATGAGGAAAGTACCGTGTCGTTGCCACCATCACCGTACAGTGCATTTCGCTCGCCTGCTGATCCCTCGAACCAATCCTGCACCCAGTCATCGCCATCACCACCGTAGAGATAGTCACTTCCGGCTTCTCCCCAAAGGCTGTCATTGCCGCCATCACCATAAATGGTATCGTTACCCTCGATCCCGACAAGGGAGTCATTCCCTTCACCGCCGCGAATGAAATCATCACCGTCAGCCGCCCAAACTCGGTCATCGCCAGCCCCGGCATCGATGACATCATTTCCAGCCTCACCAAACAGCTTATCAACGCCCTCACCACCGATGAGGTAGTCATTGCCTTCGCCGCCTTGAAGCTCATCGTCACCAATGCCGCCATCCAAGGTGTCATTACCTTGGTCGCCAACGATCAGATCAATACCCGAACCGCCATTCAGGTAATCATCACCTCCGCCGCCAACCAGTTGATCGTCTCCACCATCACCGAACATCGAATCATTGCCAACGAGTACGGTGCTCTCTGCATCCTCAACATCACCAAAGAGAAAATCGCGGTCTTCACCGCCATAGACCACATCGTTGCCGCCACCACCGATGACATAATCTGATCCACGCCCTGCGATGATGAGATCATCACCATTCATTTCCACGGGCATATCAACGTAGTCGGTTACGTAATAAGTGTGTCTTTGAGCGTATTGTTCTTTGGTTTCTCGGTCACCCAGTAGACGATCGTCGCCATCTCCGCCAATGATAGTATCGGAGCCAGCCTCGCCATTGATCCAATCGTTGCCATCACCTCCATCAAGATAATCATTGTATTTCGATTTATCGGCAGAAAAGTCAGCCTGCAGGCGAATGCTGATGTCAAGCCCCATTACGGGTTCGGGTTCGGCCTTGAAGTAACCATCACCTAAAAGTAGGTCGTCGCCTTCGTCACCAAAAATACGATCCTCGCCAGCACCTCCAGTCAAACCATCGCCGTCAGAACCACCATGTATTTCATCATCGCCACCACCGCCACTTACTCGATCAACTCCAGCACCGGCATCTAAGTAATCGGCTCCATCACCACCAGAATCGTTGCTGTACCGCTTTTCACCGAATAGATCATCACTACCGAATCCGCCTTTTATGTAATCGCTTCCCTCGCCGCCATACAACTGATCGTGGCCGGACTTACCATCAATGAAGTCATCACCATCATTACCATTTAGGCGCTCACCGTATTGACTGTCACTACCTACTAGAGAGTCATTTTTATTGCCACCTTCGAACTGCGAAACACCGTACAAGGCGGCATCAAAGATAAGAGCCTTATCGTTCAAGTAAGATTGATCAAGACTATTCCCAAGATCATCAGTCGTGCCTTGAGAGTAAATTCGGCCTTGATAAGAGCCCTCAACATAGTAATTAACCGCATCAATCGAGCCATCGCTTGGATCAATGTAGTAGGCCTTACCAAGAACACCGTTACCTACATTATGCGGCCCACCACCAACCACAGGCGGCGCAACATTCACAGCATTAGGCTTGTCTTTTACGGAAATATTGAAATTATTTTCATGCCCTGCGCCAACGAAGAACTTATGCACAGTAATCTGACCGCCGCCAGCAACTGCAACAATCAAATCACCATCTTGACCTCGATGATAATAATTTTTGTGCGCATCAATAAAAACATCGCCATCATCAGTGGTTGATGTTATTTCAGAGATTGATTTCCCTAAAATTGTTAACGTATTGGAACCTAACTGATCTTCAATCAGATCAGTGCCACCGTTATTTTCATAAAAATAATTGTCATTCCCCTGGCCGCCCTTTAATACGTCACTATTTTCACCACCATAGAGGTCATCATCATTGCCACCACCAACAAGTGTATCGCTACCTTCGCCGCCATATAACTTGTCATTGCCGCTACTGCCTTCGAGGTAGTCGGTGCCAGCGGATCCACGAAGAATGTCGTCACCACCGCCACCGTAGAGACGGTCATTACCAATTTGACCTTCGAACGTATCTACCCCATCACCTCCGAAATAAATGCGATGCACAAGAGGCTGAAATGAGACCAGCGGATTGGGAAGAACCATTACTTCCTGCCCAGAAGCGACATCTTGGTAATCGAATCCATCCTTAGCGGCAAAGTCGGTAACTTGTTGCGTTTCGCTAATCGTCCACTTCGTTATCAAGCCGGCCAACATGTTGGAGCGATCAGTTATCCATTCATTAGTAATTGTGCCTGTGCCTGTTTGTTCGTCGTAAAGACTGAGTCGCTGGCCAGCTGCAAACTCAACTGGAACGCTAATCGCCGATAATGCGGCTAGCGCTGCACGCGCATTGACATCAGTTCTGGCGAGCGCAAGCAATGCGGAAGGGTCACTTGGCAGTAACTGGACGCTGGCCGATTGGAGCTGCGAAGTACCGTACGCTCCAAAAAAAACGTCGGCTACAGAAGGAAACATGTAACTATCAGTTTCGCTAGTAATTACCTGACCTTGCGTGGCACCACGAATCATATCAAGCACTCGGCTCACGCCCAGCCTTTCAATTAATTGGCCAAAAGGTTTTGCATTGTCGGGCAAGAGATAAGTGAGCTCTCCACTTATTAGCGCCCATACAGAAGTTACTCCGGTTGATTCGTAGCCAGTTCGAAGGCCAATTAAAAGGTCCGCACTCAGAATTTGCTCCAAGCCTCCCCAAGACCACGCATTGTTGGCACTTGTATTAACTGCGGCCTCAAACCCGGCCTGATAGGCGTCGTAGGCAAATAAAATATTTTTCAGGTCATCGAGCCGATCAATTTGATTACTACCACCAGCACTCATCAGTCGCCACGTTTGATTGGAGTCAAGGGCGCTGAAGAGGATGCCACCGGCCCAACCAGCGTTGACTCCGCCGTTATTGATATCGTCTCGGGCAGAGTCGCCCAATGGCAATTCTGAAAACAGAATTTTGCCAACGCCGGTTGCATCATTTTTGGCAATTTCATCGATCGTAGGAAAACTAAAACGACCATCCGGCTGTATGCGGCTAGAATCTAAAATATCCTCCAAGGCTCTCTTGGCTACCTCATTCGAGGCCGCTTGCATCAACTGGTCAGTGTACACAATGCCGCGCGCCGCCATCTGTCGCGCGGAATAACCGCGAATCATCGCAGAATAAGCACCTTCTCCAGCATTCGCTTGCGCGGCCCCCAAGAACCAATTTTTTTCGTCACCATGCGGAAGCATCTCGGCAATAGCCAGGTAGATATCACTGTAATTGCCTTGGGCATTTTCCCCTCTGGCAGACAGCCTGCCGATCTCATTAACTTGCTCTTGGCTTAGAAAGTTTTCCATACTTGCTCACCTCATTCCCTTACGATTAACGAATCAATAAAAACAATCACTTCCGTGTGTAGGTCTTTCCAATGCGGAAGCAGCCTATTGGGAAAGTAGTATTCAATAATTGGCCCAGCTGCATGCTGGTAATATGTCCTGCATTCACCTGTGTCATCGATACTTGTTTCTGTACAATTAAACGTAAATCGTCCTCCGCGCGGAGTTTTAATTTTTGGATCCAAAGACTCGTAGGTGGCATACCCCCAACCTCCGGCCGCGCCGGACTTAACGTATTCTTTCAACCCTAATTCAGGTAAATCTTTGATTGACGCCCAGCGTCGTTCTCGGAAGTACTCTTCAACTTTTTTGTCGTCCTCATAGCCGCCTGTTGATATGCGAACTCGAATTCCCTTTCCGCCGTCACCTGGAGGCATAGCATGCCCAGACGTCATGTTTACAATAACGTCTACTGATTCAGCTTTACCTTTGAAAATCTCACGCATATCATCTGAACTACTATAAGGCTCAGGTTCATAACTGGCCGGAAAGTGAAACAATACCCCACCAATACGCAAGTCATTTGCTTGCTCACGATACACACCATGCAAAGCTCTATAGGCATCGGTGTTCGTGGCGGGCCGCCTACTTAATTGAAAATCAGCAAAGTACCAAAGCAATGTCAATGCAAAAAACACTATTGCAACCGACTTTATTTTATGGCGGTATTTATTTATTCTATGCCAGTACCCTGTACGCATTAAGTTCTCTCTAGTTAAGTCTTCTAGATTGTAATATCAGGTCGAGACCTAATTGCACGTCAATTAATTAAATGTCTGCCAATTTATGAGATTTATTGGCACCGCAGTATTAATCTTAACCTCGCCTACTCAGGGCGCAAGTCTGCATAAGGAGTCGCTGCTACTTCTTTTGCCCCTTATGCTAATTCAAGCTTAGATACAGTCGTCGCCACTATTTTATTAGTAGGCACTTGCTCGATAGCGTTGAGCTCACGCTCCGGCAGTTGTACTCTCGAATTGCCGAGGAAAACAAACCCTCGCCAGTATTCACGCCAGAGGCTCCAAATAACCGAATAACCGAATAACCGAATAACCGAATAACCGAATTCTCAACGTAATTATCAAGAAGGTCAATAGCTCCGCCAAGAAGGGCCGCATAGCCTAATCTTTCGGCCGGCGGCGAGTAATTAGCGGAAGATATTATCGCGCTAACTGCGGGCGCAAAACACTCTATCAAATAGTTATAAGCAGGCGCATAAGCTACAACTGCAGTTTCTGGATTCTTAGCGTTATCTTCTGCTTGTACTTTGAGCGCGTTGAAATGTAACCGCTGAGACAGAGTCATGCTGGTAGCCATATTAATTTTCTCCCTTTATATATGCGCCACTGATCAAGTTCATGGTTTTTTCATAGATTCTTGTAAAGTCAGAAAGCTGGGCCATGGGGAAATAGTAATTAATTTCAATATTTTCCCATGGAACAGTTTTTGCGAAGCATGTCCCACCACCCACTCCACCTCCCTCAGGATTACAACGTATGCGCGGATAGCTCACCTCAACCTTACCGTTAGTTTCTTTAATAAAAAAAACATCAGTCCCTTTATTGTTGTCTATATGCTCGACCTCATAAAACCCCAGAGTCTCATTTAACTTTACTGAATATTCAGCGGGATTTCCCACGACCACCTCAGGGAGGACCCTCTCAACGTTCAATCTGATTTCCTTCTGAGGAATGGCACCAAACTTACAATTTAGTACAATTACAATATGCGGCACTTCCGGATCAGATGCCGTTTCAATAAGGCCGGGATTCCGCCTTTTCATCCCTTCCACGTCCTGTTTCATTCTGACTGAAACCCCTGGATAAAGACGCCCCTGCCTATCAACTCGAAAGTATTCATTACGAAAATTTGCTGCAAAAACACCTGCCGCAGGACGCACAAAATCAAAGTCAAATTTTTTACCTGCAACCCATACAGCCTCGCCAGTCGCCATAACCTCGTCCGTGTACTCAGCGTAATTTTCACCTCTTTTTTCTATCGCTGCTTTCGTATAGTCAATACACCGCATTTCGTCAGTCGGAATATAAAACTCAGCCCCGTCTTCTTTGCATCCTGAAACTATCAACACCGAAAAAAGTATGATTGCGCTAATTAATATTCGCCAAAATTCACCACCAATAAACAGCAAGCAACTCATGGGGTTTTTCCTAGGATTTAATTTCTATAATTTAGAGTTTTCTTTAACTTTCTTACACTCATTTTCAAATATGTAATTCATAGCCCGCACATACTCCGCAACACCCTGCGCCATCGAATACCGCTGCGCCGTTTCCCGCGCCGCTGCGCTTAACTCCTCGCGCAACTCCATTGGTTGCTCCAGTACCACTAATAGCTGCTCGGCTAGTTGCTCGGCAGCGAAGAAGTCAACCAGCAAGCCGTTCTCGCCATGGCTGATGACTTCCCGCACCGGTGCGGTGTCTGAGGCGATAATCAGACAGCCGCTGGCCATGGCCTCAAGCAGTGACCAGGACAATACAAAGGGGTAAGTCAGGTAGACATGTGCCGCCGAGACTTGCAGTACCTTCTTGTAAGTCTCATAGGGAACCTTGCCAAGAAAGTGCACGCGACTTAGATCCAGCGGATTCTCCGCCAGTAGCTTGCTACGCCAGTTGGGGACATCTTTGGGTAGGCTGCCGTAGCTGACACCATCGCCGCCAACTATCACCACCTGACAAGTGGGATGTTGTTTAAGCAACTGTGGTAGCGAGCGCATGAAGGTGTGAAAGCCACGGTAGGGTTCCAGGTTGCGCGCCACGAAGGTGACAATTGGCTGGCCGGCCTGCAGCCATTTGCCGTTGGGCAACTGCAGCTTTGCGTCGGGGTCTGGACCAAGACTTTCGGTATCGATACCTTCGTGAATGACCCGCAATTTATGCCGGTACGCCTCGGGGTGCAGGCTGTATTGCCATTGGGTTGGGGTGATGCCCAGGTCGCAATTTTCCAGGTTGAGCAGGTGCAGGCTGTTGCGGGTGCGCAGCCGCGCGGCGCTATCCAGGCTCAACGGAAACTCTGGGTCGAAGTTCGCATCGGCACCATGGGCGTGGTAGTAGAACTCGCAAAAATGAATCAGTTTGGCATCCGGAAAGGCGTCCTTGGCGTATAGCGTTTCGCCCCAGCCGGGATGGGCGACTATTACGTCGGGCCGGTAGCCCTTGCGCTTGAGGTCCAACAGCAGACGCAACACTTGCTGACCGTGCAGCACGGCATCTTCAAAGCTGCGCAAATACGGATGGGTGGCTGCTGTGGTGCCACGCTGCGGTTTGTAGCGCAGCAGTTTTATAGCAGGCAGCCCGGGGGCGGTATCACGACCAATGGCCAGCACCTCGACGCCCGGTTGCTGGGCCAGATGCAGTGCGATATGCCGGAACTGACCGGGGAAGTTTTGGTGGATAAACAGCACTTTCATCCTGACGCTCCCTGCAGTTTTTCTGCTTAGGGTGATACTCCTGTAGCCGTACTACGGCTGCTTACCGCTCACTCAAGCTCTCGCTTTGATACTCCTTCAGGGGGCTCAAGAAGTAGTCGATTACTTTGCGCTTATCCGTCTTTACTTCTGCGCGCACAGACATGCCCGGTGACAGCGGTATCTGGTTATTACCGACGCGGATGCTGTTTTCTTTCAACTGGATACGGGTGCTGTAGATCAGACCGCGCTTTTCATCTTCGATGGCGTCGTTGGAGACGCTGACGACGGTGCCGTGCACTACGCCATACTTAGTGAAGGAGAAAGTCTCGACCTTGATCTCCACTTCCTGGCCTGGCCGGATGAAGCCGATGTCCTTGTTCTCCAGCATGGCCTCGACTTCCACTGGCTGGTCACTGGGGACGATAACCATCAAGGGTTGCGCCTCGGTGACTACGCCGCCATTGGTGTGAATAGCCAGCTGTTGTACGGTGCCGGTCACCGGGGCGACCAACTGCGTCAGGCGCTGACGTTGCTCAGCCTTCTTCAGCTCTTGGCTGAGTGCGGCAACCTTTTGGCTAGCTTCATGTTGCAGGTCAAGCATGGCGCGACGGCTCTGCGCGAGAACGCTTTGCTGACGTTGCTCGGCCTCTTTCTTAGCAGCGAGCAACTCGACGACGCGGGAATGCTGAACCACCAGCTGGCGCTCCTGATCCATGCGTGTCTGTTCTTTTTCCAGCCAGGCATGTTTGCCGAGGATGCCTCTGTCCAGTAACTGTTTGTAGTCGGTAGACAGTTGTCGGGCGATTGGAAGGCTTTCCTGCAGCGAGGTCACGGTGGCGCGCGCCGCTTGAATCTCGGCGACCTGTTGCTCAATCGCTGCCTGTACTTGATCTAGGCTGCTGCGCAGCTCTAGGTATTGGCCTTGCAGCCACCGCTGGGCCGCTTGTTGTTGCTCGACACTGGAGTCTGGAAGCCAGTGAGCCAGCGAATCGGGGGCGCGGTTATTTTGGATAGCCTCCAACAGAGCATTGGCCCGTGCGTTGTCTACTTGCGCTGCAAGCAGGTCGCCGTGCAGACGCTCTACGTCGGCACCGGTGATCTGCGTATCCAATTCCACCAACAACTCGCCAGCTTTGACCTGCTGGCCGTCGTAGACGTGAATGGCTTTAACCACTGCCACTTCGCTAGGTTGAATGATTTTGCTCTTGCCACTGGCGACGACTTTGCCGCTGGCAGTGGCCACCACGTCAATCTCGCCTAGGCACGCCCAAAGCAGCGCCAAAACGGCGAAGGCGATGATCAGCCACTGAATAATACGTGGTGCGGGATGTACCGGTTGCTCCTGCAGAGCGAGGGCCGCCGGCAAGAACTGCAACTCATGGCTCAGCCGTGGCGCGGCATCCATGGACTTACGATTGCGCCATGTGTGTCGCCACGCACGTTGGTAGCGGCTCAGTAGATCGCGTTTAGCACCCATGGCTTAACCCTGCTGCAGTCGGTGCAGACGGGCATAATGGCCGGCCTGGTGGGTAAGGAGTTCGGCATGGCTGCCTTGCTCTACGATCTGTCCGCGATCCATGACGATGATGCGATTGGCCTCGCGAACGGCACTGAGGCGGTGCGCGATGATGATCACGGTACGGCCCTGGCAGATGGTCTTCATGTTCTGCTGGATAATGCGCTCGGACTCATAGTCGAGCGCACTGGTGGCCTCGTCAAAAATCAGTATCCGAGGGTTGCCAATCAGGGCGCGAGCGATGGCAATGCGCTGACGTTGGCCGCCCGACAGCGAGGCACCATGCTCACCAACTACTGTGTCGTAACCTTCCGGCAGTTCGAGGATAAATTCATGAGCGCCGGCCATTTTGGCGGCCTGCATCACTGTCTCGATAGGTGCGCCGGGATCACTCAGTGCAATGTTCTCGCGGATGCTACGAGCAAAGAGCAGGTTGTCTTGCAACACCACGCCGATCTGCCGACGCAAGGACGACACATCCGCCAGCGCCAGATCCATGCCGTCCACTAGCACGCGACCGCGCTCCGGGGTATAGAGGCGTTGCAGCAGGCGCGTTAGGGTGCTTTTGCCAGAGCCGGAGCGTCCGACCACACCAATCACCTCGCCGGCATGAACACTCAGACTGACGCCGCGCAGCACCTCAGAGCCGTCAGCACGATAACGAAAATGTACCTGATCGAATTCAATCTGTCCCTTGATAGGCGGCAACGCACTGCGGGTGGCTTGCGACAGCTCGGTACGGCTGTTGAGAATGTCGCCGAGACGCTGTACCGACACGCCGGTTTGCTGGAAATTAGTCCATAACTGGGCCAGGCGCATGATCGGTTGCGACACCCGGCCAGCGAGCATATTAAAAGCAATCAGCTGGCCGACACTGAGGTCACCGTCAATCACTAGGCGAGCGCCCATCCACAGGGTGGCAACTGTCACCAGCTTGCCAATTAGGCCGACACTTTCATTGGCGATAGTCGAGAGAGTTTGCGTCTTGAAGCCGGCGGCCACATAAGCGGCCAACTGGTTGTCCCACTTACGGGTGATCTGTGGCTCAACCGCCATGGCCTTAAGAGTGTCAATGCCGTTGACCGTCTCGACCAAAAAAGCCTGATTCTCGGCGCCTCGACTGAAGCTTTCGTTGAGGCGAGCACGAAGTACGGGGGTGATCAAAAGCGACACCACGAAATACAGTGGCAGCGACAACAGCACGATCAGTGTCAGCCAACCGCTGTAGACAAACATCACCGCGATAAACACCACCGAGAACAGCACGTCCAATATCAGTGTGATGCTGTTGCCGGTGAGGAAGCTGCGGATGTTCTCCAACTCACGTACCCGCGCCACCGAATCGCCGACTCGGCGCGCCTGAAAATAGGCCAGCGGCAGGGTCACCAAATGGCGAAATAGCCGTGAGCCCAGCTCCACATCAATACGACTGGCGGTGTGGGCAAACACATAGCTGCGCAGACCGCTGAGGGCCGTCTCGAACAGCATGATGCCGAGCAGGCCGATGGCGATTACATCCAATGTGGACAGGCCGCGATGGACCAACACCTTGTCCATTACCACCTGGAAAAACAGAGGCGTCAGCAAGGCGAAAATGTTCAGGACAAACGAAACCAGCAGTACCTCGCCGAGCAGCTTGCGGTACTTGACGATGGCAGGAATAAACCAGGTGAAATCAAACTTGCTCAGTTCACCGGCGATTGAGGCCTCGGAGCGCAACAGAATCAGTTCGCCGTTCCAGCGTGACTCCAGCTCCTCGAAGCTCAGCACCTCAGGCCGCTGTGCCAAGGGATCGTGGATCAGGGCTTTGCCTTCATCCAGACGGGCGATGATAAAGAAGCGGCCATCCCTATCACTGGCAATAGCCGGCAGTGGCGTGTGACTGAGTCGCGAGAGAGAACTGCGCGCTGATTTAGCCTTGAGGCCTAGTTTTTTCGCCGCCAACAGCATTTCTGCACGGCCAAAAAAGTGGCCATCTTCGGCGTATTCATGGGTGAGTTGCTCGGGTGATGCGGCGACATTATGGAAACGCGCAAGCATTACCAAGCAGGCAAGACCACTATCCACGGCGGGGGCTGCACCCATTCCCGGGTGTTCATCTGTCATTAGCAATCCTTGGCACAGACACCGTTAGATAAACGGTTGTTTGAACAGCGAACCTATCCCATCACTTGGTGTGTCGCAAGCGACCAAAGTACCGATTCAGAAGCTTTCACATCATTTGTGAGAGTGTTCTCATCTGCACACGAGCCATAAGATGATTGAAGGTTTTGTGGCTGTTGGCGTTATCGGTGGAATCGAGAAGCACCTTAGGCCTGCACTGCTGGAAATCATTTATCGGCAGTCGATGAATGGTGCGCGGTTGTTGACCAGCTAGTTCCCGAGAGAGAAATGCTACGACCTGTTTGGTGATCCGACCATCGTCGACGCCATTCTGGATCGTATCGTTCACCGCACGCTCATGCTGTCGTTGAGCGGTGAATCAATGCGTAAGCGCAAAGGCAAGGAGCGCTAACGCACCTGCCGATTGCAACCCCAAAGCCGGTCACCTGTGATCGGCTTTCTCATTTCAGCCAAAGCGGGCCATAGCATGCGTGCAAATCATGCAATCACTGTTCAGCTGCGATGCAATTGGGGGTTCAGAGTGAGTGCAATTCGGTGTGCAGATCAATGCGTTTTCCCAGCCGAGCGTAGGATGGATGGCCCCGATCGGCCTGGTGTGCGTCATCTCGCCTGCGCAGCTGGCAGTGGTCATTGGACGTGGGGCGCAGTGCTCTTGCCACTTCCAAGTGGCTGTTACGTAGGCATTCTGCGAACGCACCAGCAGGATCCAGAGGCAGCGTCCATCTCACCGAAGCCATTAGATCCTTGGACTTCCCATGAAGAATTGCCCGATACCAGACTTCGAGTACTTTCCCACCGGGCTCTCAAAGACGTAGGTGGAGGTCTGGGCGGTTTCGGATCCTGAGTTCAGCGACACCATCTCCTCGTCACTTACATACGCCAAGCACGCCAGATGCTCGTGCCGGACATCACCCAGGACTTTCGTGGCGAACCATGCGAGGGAGTTCGGTGTTTCCCCGGCTAGATGCTGAAGCTCATCTTTGGATATGCCCTCTAGCCTCAAGACGAGACAACCAGGTCGCAGCTTGGTCATCTGATCCTGCACTGCATGCTTAGCGGTCTCCCACACGGCGTTGAAGAACTGAGCACTTCGACCACTGCAGACTTCGATGCACAGCGATAGGGACTTCTTCTCGTTGTAGACGATCGCTCGATGCCCCTCTGGCTCACCGAAAACGTGCGATGCTGCGCCGTAAATAACATGCATCATCTCCTCAGGGGGGACTGGCGCGGCGGGGGCAGCTAGATTTGCGTGCGCAAGTAGTACGCCAACTTCGGTCGAATCCTTTCCCTCACGAAAAGCAGCGGCCACCTCAGCGGCCAAGCTATCTAAGTCTTTGTGTGCGGTTGGTAGGCGCTTTGGGACCCTAACTTTCAGGACTAGAATGTCTCTGGAGCTGACGTCGGCCAGCAGATCTTTCGTCAGACGGTTGAGTAACTCGGATGCATCCTTAGTAGTGATTGGCCGCCCCTTGTCAGACGAGCAGGATTTGCACTCTACCTCGAATGTCAGAATATCCTCGGCAGAGACAAGCAAGTCGAAACGCTCTGGCCCAGAGCACTCATCAGGCCATTCAATATGGGCTCCGCGGTGGTGCAAGACCATTGCTGTGAGGTGCTCGAACCGTATGGCACGCATTTCTTCTGGATTCGAGAAGGAGCCGCTGATACGACCAAGGTAGGCCTTCTTGCCTTTCTCATCCTTGGCGTTCTCGACTAGTCCACACACTTGGGCGGCATAGCTCATTGCCTGCTGAACCGTCGGCCAGACTTTGCTATCAGCGAGGGACATCCCGTCACGGTCAAAATGAGTGAGTCCGTAGGCAACACCGTACTCGTTCTGGATCCTCGCAAGGGAGAGTGGATTGGCCTTTAAGTGTGGTCGCAGCTTCTCGGTGGCCTTCAGCCAAGGCTTGCCCTGAAGCAGCTCGGTGAAACGGGCGTACACCTCGGGGAAATGGGCTTCATGTAGGTCGGTGAGCATGGAAGGACCCTATGCGTGTGGTGTGGTGGCCAGGCAGCTCTATCTTGCTATGATCAGGGTCTATGTTGGCTCGGGGGCGCAGGCTCCATGTCTCCAGAATGCAAAAATGCCCTGAAGGGCCCTCAACAAGCCTAGGTTCTGAACAAAAAGTACTGGCGTAGACAGAAATGGCCAAACCAAGACAGCATATGCTTGTCGTTTTTCGAGAAACTGAAGGAGCACCAGATGAATAAAGCTGAACTGATCGAAGCAATCGCGGCCGCTGTTGACCTGCCAAAGGCTACTGCCGCTCGTACCCTGGATGCCATGACCAGCACCATAACTTCTGCTCTGAAGGTCGGAGATAGCGTCAGCCTTGTTGGCTTTGGTACCTTCGCAGTAAAGGCCCGCGCTGCACGCGAAGGACGCAATCCGCAAACAGGTGCCACACTCAAGATAGCAGCAGCCAACTTGCCAAGTTTCAAAGCCGGAAAGACACTGAAAGATGCGGTTAACTGAGCATCCCAAAAATGCATTGATCAAAGCGATAAAAATTTGTTAAATCACGGCACCAAGTAATCGAAAAGCTCACCGAAATACTTTCTAGCCACGCAGCATTTTGAGTCACAAGCCAAAATGCTGCACTTACAGCTTCTACGGCATCCTGCCGCCAGCCTAAAATACCTTCCGGGCGCTAAGGCGTGAGCTAATTACGGCCCTAGTAGTGACTCAGTCAGATTGAATCTCTAAAGCCATAGCCGGAACTTCTCGCCCTGTTGATGCCTGCAACGATCCGGCAAAGAACCCACCCGCCTCGACATAACGCAAAGCAGATTTGGCGTCCTTCCAGCCAACATAACTCATCAGGGACTTTTGGTCCCAGCCGTTGCGTGTCGCCCAGGTCGCAAAGCCACGGCGCAATGAATGGCTGCTGTACAGATCTCCGTCTAGCCCTGCACGCTGCAATGTTTGCCTTAGTAGTGGAATCACGCTGTTGTGATTCAGCGCAGTTTCTTGTAACTGTCCCCAGCGGTTGATCCCACGAAACACCGGCCCGCGCACAATTCCCGCCACCGATATCCACTCCAGGTAAGCCTGCACCGGACAGAGGCGTTGCAAGGCCGGTGCCGAATAGGTCGTTCCAAGGTTGTCGCGGTCGCCCTTGCTCCTCGATAGGAAAAGCGTCATGCCCTCCCCGGCTCGCGCTTGAACATGCTCGACCTGCAGACGGCACAATTCGTCGCTGCGGAAGGCTCGCCAAAAACCGAGCAAGATCAGCGCCCGGTCTCGCCAGCAGCGCAACAAAAGACCGAAGTCCTCAACTTCGCGAGCGCGCAGCCCTTCCCGCTCCAGCCACAGCACGCACTGTTCCAAATGCGTGAGTTGCAGAGGCTCGGCCTGCTTCTCTTGGGCGGGATGCAGGGCGCGGATACCACGGAAAACTTGGCGTACCAGCGGCGCCTTGGTTGGATCGGGGAAGCCTTGGCTATTGTGCCACTGGGCCAACGCAGAGAGGCGCAGCTTGAGGGTATTAGTCGAAAGGACGCTGGCATGCTCGACCAAGTAGCGCACCACGCTATCGCTGGTGGCCGGCAGGAAACCGCCCCAGCTCACCTCGTAATGCTCAAGTGCAGCCCGGTAAGCCCGTCGTGTGTTTTCACGAGTGGCGGCGCGAAGGTAGCGATCTAGCTCGGTCGATTCACTCATGGGGGGCGCGCCTAGGCAGGTGTACTGAAATCGCCGTGAAAAAATCAAAAGTGATCATGACACGGGATAATCCTCAATTATCCAATTTTATAGTATTGGCGAAAAATAAAGAAAATATCTGATAAATTGCCATGTATTTACATAGTACGTACCACAGAACGAAATCCTCAGGAGTCCCACTTATGGCCCGCGGTGGAATCAACAAAGCTGTCGTGCAGAAAGCGAGGAATGCCCTCCTCGCCCGCGGCGCTCATCCCAGTGAACCGCCCCGGGTTTCGCGGAGGCTCCACCTTTTGAGAGAATGGAGCCCTTATGAACAAGTCCCCCAAGTTTTCCCCCGAAGTCCGTGACCGCGCCATCCGGATGGTCTACGAGATCCG
>Ga0209343_10003139_pt1 | contig 20965 bp, 16 predicted proteins | sample RifCSPlowO2_02_FD_184026 | JGI IMG/M metagenome (GOLD analysis project Ga0209343, IMG submission 184026) | Groundwater microbial communities from Rifle, Colorado - Rifle CSP2_plank lowO2_0.2 (SPAdes) (version 2) | ecosystem: Environmental > Aquatic > Deep subsurface > Groundwater | place... | reverse complement strand
TGGAAGTGTTGGCATTAATACAAAACTCCTCTCATGGTTAGATGGAAGCATCACCTATACCTATTTTAAGCAAGATGCAGAGGGCGCCACCGGAACCGATGGTGAAAGAAATCTTGCGATGCTCACCCTAACAGCAGCTTCACTGCCGTGGAAGATTGGGAGGTAGAAGTTTGAACATAATTGACCAAGAAAGGAGTGTGCCGTCTACAGCTACAAGTGCCTGCTGAAGGCTTTTAAGTTTAGGGTCTTTCTCTAAAGGGCTTGCCTCTCCATTGACCCCTTTTATCTTATATGGAAGGCGCGTGAATATGATTTCTCCACCAGATAAGTGATACAAGAAATCTAATAGGTAAAAGTGGAATAAAGAGTGATAAGGTAGTAAGGGCATGAGTAAGATATTAGTAACAGGCACAGCAGGGTTTATAGGTTTTCATCTGGCATTAAGGCTTTTAGAGCAGGGAAATGATGTCATTGGTATTGACAGTATTAATGATTATTATGATGTCAATATCAAATACGGGAGGCTGAAGAAAAGCGGGATACAAAAAGAGGATATACGGTACAACTGTCCTGTCCGGAGCAGGAAATATCCTTCATATCAGTTTATACAACTTAACCTTGAAGATAAAGAAAAAATATTAAGACTCTTTGAAACAGAAAAATTTGATATTGCTGTAAACCTTGCAGCACAGGCAGGTGTAAGGTATTCACTTAAAAATCCTTATGCCTACATAAACAGCAATATTATCGGTTTTCTGAATATCCTTGAAGGATGCAGGCATTATGCTGTCAAGCACCTTGTGTTTGCCTCTTCGAGTTCTGTTTATGGGGCAAATACAAAGATGCCGTTTTCAATCCATCATAATGTTGACCATCCTGTTTCACTTTATGCAGCAACAAAAAAGGCAAATGAACTTATGGCGCACACATACTCAAGCCTCTACAATATCCCGTGCACTGGATTAAGATTTTTTACAGTATATGGACCATGGGGAAGACCTGATATGGCATTATTTCTTTTTACAAAGGCAATTATGGAAGGCAAACCCATAGATGTTTTTAATTATGGAAAGATGCAGCGTGATTTTACATATATTGACGATATTATAGAAGGGGTTTATAAAAGTAATGGATAGGATTCCTGCATCAAATCCAGATTGGAACAGAGACAATCCTGACCCTGCAACAAGTTACGCACCATACAGACTCTATAACATAGGCAATAACAATCCAGTTGAGTTGATGAGATTTATTGAGGCGGTTGAGAATTGCCTTGATAAAAAGGCAGAGAAAAACCTCCTGCTCATGCAGGCAGGCGATGTCCCTGCAACCTATGCAGATGTGGATGATTTGATAAGAGATGTAGGCTTTAAACCCTCAACACCAATTGAGGAAGGGATAAAGAAGTTTGTGGAGTGGTATAAAGGGTATGATCATGTGTAAAATAACAGGTTTTTGTGATTTTAGGTAAAATAAATGGTATCTGTCCCCAATTAAGCCCACAGGGGGATCTTTTCAAGATGGATGAGGAGGGTTATCTCTACTTCCGGGGTTTCAATGTCTTCAAACGATGTCCTTCAGTTCTGTTCCATGAATCTTGAAGACTATATGATCCCCAAATATGTGGAATTTTGGGATAGGCTTCAAAAATCAGAGAATGGCAAGATCTATAAGGAAGGGCTGAAATGATCAGAAACGCCATGAGCATTGATGTTGAAGACTATTATATGGTCTCGGCCTTTGCAGACAGGATCAAATTTGAAGACTGGCCCAAATATGAAAGCCGGATTGAGAAAAATGTATATAAGATTTTAGAGATGCTGGATGAATATAGGGTTAAGGTCACCTTCTTTATCCTTGGTTGGGTAGGGGAACAGCATCCTAAATTGGTAAAAGATATTCATTCAGCAGGCCACGAGATTGCCTCTCACGGCTATAATCATACACTGGTATATAACCAGACCCAAGAGGAATTCAGGAAAGATATTCGTAAAACAAAGAATATACTGGAAGATATTACAGGTACTTCTGTTGTGGGGTATCGTGCAACCAGTTTTTCAATTATTGATAAAACCCTATGGGCATTAGATATCCTTATAGATGAAGGTTTTTTGTACGACTCAAGCATATTTCCTGTGCATCATGACCTATATGGCAATCCGAATTTTAACCGTTTTCCGGAGATTATAAAAAATGGAGTTGGAGAGATACTTGAAATCCCGCTTTCCACGATACGTTTATTCAGGAAAAACATACCTATTGCCGGTGGTGGATATTTAAGATTTTTCCCTCTCAGATTTATTGAGTGGGGTATTCGTTCGCTTAATAGAAATGAGGCCCAACCGGCAATAATCTATTTTCACCCCTGGGAGATAGACCCTGAGCAGCCGAGATTAAATGGGAGTAAGTTGGCTAAATTGCGGCACTATACCAATATTAGTAAAACTTTTTTAAAACTTAATAGATTACTAAAGACATTTCAATTCGGCCCTGTAAAGGAAGTATTTGCTTATAAAATTACAATGCCCATTTCTTTCCAATGATCTCAACTATTCAGGAAAATAGAATTAAAATGCTACAGATAGATACAAGATACTGGGCATGGTTTGCCATATTACTCAGTGCTTTCATATTTGGCTTTATAAAAGTATTTGCCCTTTTATTTTCGATATGGTGGAACAGCTACATCTACTCTTATGGATTTTTAATCCCTCTTGTTAGTTTGTATATTATTTGGATAGAAAGAGAAAAGCTAAAGCACATCCAGGCAGTGTCAAACTTTTTATTAGGGGTTCCACTACTGGTCATCGGGCTTTTCATGCTTATTAGTGATACACATGGAAGTGCATCTATTCAAGTGTTCTCACTTATTATAGCAATCACCGGTATGGTGCTGCTCATTTTAGGCAAGGGGTTTTTAAAGGTTTTAAGCTTTCCTATTGCCTATCTATTATTTACTGTTCCCTTCTGGGATAATCTGACTAAAAGGCTTGATTTGCCTTTCCAGAATTTTACAGCCCTAATAAGTATACACTTGATGCAATTCATAGGCATGCCTGCTTATAGGCAATCTCTCTATATTGAACTGCCCAATGTAACTCTTGAAGTAGCAAAGGAATGTAGCGGCACTAATAATCTTATAGCAATTATAGCTATCGCCATTCCATTGGCATATCTTAATTTAAGAAGCTGGCCAAGGAGACTCCTCCTTATTTGTGGAGGAGTTGTTATTACCATACTTATGAATGGACTGAGAGTTGCATTGATAGGGTTTTTTGCTTATCACGGGTTCAGCAAAGTTCTCCATGGCCCATATCACATCTTTCAGTCCATGTCCGTTTCTATAATTGGATTTATATTGCTATTTGCAGGAGTATGGATATTAGCAAAAGGTGATAAATCTGCTGTGGTTCAACCTGCACCATCAACTTTTTCTTCGCAACAACAGATTTCTTTCCAATGGGATAAAATAAAATACCCCCTTTTTCTAACATCAGGTATTCTGATTTTAGTTGGAATTTTTAATAATTTATACAGGTAATTATAATGAATAAATCCGACCTTGTCATTCAAAAGGTTCATACTAAAGAAGGATTCAATTCCCTGAAAGATAGATGGAATACCTTCTTGGCTGAATCTCCTGCAAACAGCTTCTTTTTGAGATGGGAATGGCTCTGGAACTGGTGGAAGGTTTACGGAGAAGCAAACTTCACTCTTTGCATATTACTTGTCTATAGGGATGCTGAACTTATAGGAATTTGTCCGTTTTACTTAACTAAAAAAGCCTTTAGAGTCAGACGGTTGATGTTCTTAGGAACAAAGCTGGAAGGCATTATTTCTGAATATATGGATGTAATTGCCAAGAGGGATGAGGAGAATGCAGTAATAGAGGCAGCATTTGCTTTTATAGTGAAGGAAGACCTTTGTGACGATATCAGTCTTCAAAAAATCGATGCATCTTCTATCACTGTTTCGATACTGAAAGATGTGTCTGCTAAAAAAGGTCTCTATTACGCCGTTACTAACAGATATGAAGTCCCATTTATAAATCTTCCAGCCAGTATCGATGAATTTCGTGATGGACTCAGCAGTTCAATTCGCTATAAAATCAAAAGAGAGCAAAAGAAGATAGCAAAATATGAGTACGTCGTTTTCCGCAAGACCCAGGACATTGAGGAGCTTGACCGTGACTTTAGTGAACTTGTAAGATTGCATCAACTCCGGTGGGAGTCAAGAGGCGAGTCAGGCTCTTTTGCCGGAGGTAAATTCCCTGTTTTTCAAAAAGAGGTAATGAGGGAGATGCTGCAAAATGGGAATCTGGAATTATGGTTTCTATCTGTTGCAGGTAGGAATATCGCTGCTTTATATAATATTTATTATAATCACAAAATTTATTTTTTCCAGGGGGGAATTGATACTGGTTTTGATAGCACTTTATCACCTGGCGTAATGATTCATAGCTACTGTATCAATGAGGCTATCAAGAGAGGTTTGACTGAATACGACTTTCTGCTCATGGGAAAAGACGACTTATACAAAAAGAGATGGGCCGGATGTTCGAGGACACTCCTTGATATCAACATTTCGCATTCAGTGGTCTTGAAAAATATTATTTCAGCAAAAAGCACAGCAAAAACATGGATAGGAAGGTATTTGAATGGACTTGTCCATAATAAAAGATCCTGAGACTTTCTTGGGAATGGGGGATGAGTGGAACAGGCTGTTGATGAGGAGTTCAAGCGCCAGCAGCTATCTTACTCACGAATGGCTGAGCGCGTGGTTGAACAGCTACGCAAAAAAAAATCACCTAATGATCGTACTTGCCAAAGAGGAGGGCAGGATCATTGGCGCGGCTCCTCTGATGATTGTCAAGAGCAGGTTCCGCGGCTTTCCTATAACGAAGCTAACTTTTATAGGTGATTCGAATTGGACCGTCGGTGATTTCATAATCTCGGAAGAGAGGGAAACTGTTTTGAAGGGAATAATGGACAACCTGTACAAGGAGGCTTGGGATATTATAGATCTCCAGGGTATTCCGGAGGATTCCCCCAATCTGAAGATATTGAAGGACATAGCGGGAGCAAAGGGAACGGACTATACTTCAGCTCCCACTTCGGTCTATCCTTTTTTGAAGATTGATTTGCCATGGGAAGATTTCTATAATTCAAGATCAGTCCGCTTCAAGAAGGCGACCAGGAATAAATTAAACAGAATTAATAAAGCCGGAGATGTAAAGGTAAGGAAATTTTCGTCAAAGAAGGAAGTGGCGGATGTATTGCCTGTTATTTTTGAAATTGGGCTTAAGGGTTGGAAGCACGAGATAAATAGCGCCATTTCGAGCACTAAGGATAACAGGTGCTTTTATACCGCTCTTTCAGAGGCTATGAGCAAAAAAGGGCTTGTCGATATCTGGCTTTTGAGCCTTAACAATATCCCGATCGCCTTCGAATACCATCTGCGATATGACGGCAAAGTATACGGCCTTATCGCTGATTATGATGAGAGCTATAAGGAGCTGTCCCCTGGCTCGATTCTGGATTATTACATAGTCGAATACCTGTTCAGGAATGAGAGATGCGAGTATGATATGGGGAGCGGCAACAGTTTTTATAAGGAACACTGGACTGAGAGCGGAAAGAATACCATTAGGCTGAGCCTCTATAAACAGAACCTGTACGGCAAAATGCTCCACTTCATAGAGTTAAGGGTTGTCCCGGCTGCTCGCGTTATGAGGGATAAATTCAGGAGGGTAAGCAAGCCAGCTTAAACGCCTATGGGAGAGATATTACAGACACTTAAAAGGGAATACTACGGGCAGAAGGTCCGCGCCATGGACGCGATGGTTTATCTTACTAACCGCTGCACAAGCCGCTGCAAGACCTGTAATATCTGGAAGCGAAATGCCGAGGATAATTCGCGCGAGCTTGGATGGAACGAGTGGGCCGTGATCCTGAACAAGCTTAAAGCATACGGTATAAAGACACTTGAGATATTCGGCGGCGACGCCCTTTTAAGAAAGGACATCATCTACAATGTAATAAGGTTCTGCGACAAGAACGGCATTGAGACCTTTTTCCCTACGAACAGCATCCTCCTTGATAGAGAAACTGCGAAGGGCCTTGTTGATGCTGGTCTCGGGACGGTGTACATTTCTATCGATGATGTCGGCTTGAAAAACGACGCCATACGAGGAAAAGACGGATCTTTCAATATGGTAAAGAGTGCGCTTGAGAATATCTGCCGCGAAAGGGGCAGCGGGAAAAGACCGCACATAGTAATCTGCACCACTATATCGAGCCTGAACTTTACGCATTTTCAGGAAATAGTAAATTTCCTGAAGAATTATCCTGTAAATGCCATATACCCGAGGGTTGTCGGTGAATTTAATAACGATAACATTAGAAACTCTGCTATAAACGGCATAACACCAGAGCCTTACTTTACAACAAGCGATGGGGACTCGCACCTTTTGACGAAGGAACAGGTAAAGGAGTTTAGAAATTTAATAGCTGAGATGAAGAGCAGCTCGCCAGGCATCTACATAAATTACGGGGCCATAGACGCTGCCGGAGACAGGGCATTTACAGAGGGCGTACATGAATCAAGAAGATGTCTTATATGCTCAACGTTAATAACCATAGACCCGTTCGGGAATGTGGTGCCTTGCCCGATGTACAACAGGTACACAATAGGAAATCTGCTCGATGATGAACTTGAATCGGTCTGGGGTAATATGAAACATAGGATCTTCATAAAGGAGCAGAAGAAGAAAAAGATCAAAATTTGCGAGAACTGCATAATGCGTGTCTATTATCCGACTATAGGAGATACATGCGCCCATTATCTAAAAAAGGTGTTACCTAAATTCTGCAATCGAACCACAGAGTCCACAGAGGAAACCCTTTAATGCCAAAAGAAAAACCCTTGTTTTAAATCTTTTCTCCGTGTACTCAAATAATGATTTTTTGAAACATATATTACGTAATCCGCAGGGATAACGAGAACACAGAGAAAATAAGGTTTTAAAAGGTTTTTACCCCAGAAGTTTTTCTCTGTGGTCTCTGTGGTTTGCAGTTTTTAGGTGTTATAGGTTCGGAAAAATGGCAAAAGCTCAGAAACTAAAAGTGGTTGTACTCGTAAGTCCCGATATATCTGACATTTATTTCGCAAACCAGCTCATGAAAAAGTTGAATGTGGTCGGGGTTATTGTAGAGAATCAGAACGAGTACTCCAATGCCACGCTCTTCACGAAAGGGCTTAAGTATCTCAAAAATCCAAAGCTCATTTCTGGAAAAATAAAGGAAGAGGTTTATGGAAAACGGTTTAGAGAGCTGGCGTTCAGGATAAATTACAAGGGATTCGGTGAAGAGGGGTTAAGGCTCAACCCCTCCCCGGGAGTCAAAGTCATCTATACCGAGGGGGTCAGGGCTATAAATAACCCCATTTATGTTGAAAAGATAAAAAGTCTTAAGCCGGATGTTATAGCAGTATGCGGCACTTCGATACTCAAGAAGGAGATAATAGCCATACCTCCAAAGGGGGTTTTAAACCTCCATGGCGGGCTCGCTCAGTGGTACAGGGGCGTATGGACCACACTCTGGGCCGTATATAATGGTGAGCCAGAGTATGTAGGAGCAACTGTGCATTATGTGAGCGACGGGATAGACGATGGAAATATTATTTATCAAGGCCGTCCTGAAATTTCCGAAGATGATAACCAGGAAACCCTATATGTGAAGGTCGTAAAACTCGGCATAGAACTCATGGTAAAGGCGATAAGCGAGATCGGGAACGGTACAGTAAGGAGCTATCCCTTAAAGCAGAAGGGAAGGCTATATTTAAGTAGGCATGTTACCCCTGAGGTGGTCAGGGAGACATGGAAGAGGGTTGAGGCCGGGGCCATAAGAGACTATCTCAGGGGCCAGACAGCAAGAAAAAAGATAGAGATATATGAATAATTGGACTGGATGATCGGCATAAATATGAATAGAAGGAAGTTTATCATAAAAGGTCTGCTTGCCTTTTCAGCCTTCTTTTTCAGGAAGCTTTGGTTTAAGGGCGGAGCAGCGGAAGCGGCTGTGGTGAAAGGCCTGTCGGAATCAAATCCCTCAAAGGGGGAAAAGATGGTTGAGCCTGGATCCAGGGTCATATCTGTCCGTTCAGAGGGCGTAACAGGCTGGGATTACAGGTCATACCCGTATGCCGACTCTGTCAACGAGCGCCTTGTTGTAAAGATGCTGAACGAATCAGTAAAAGGGCTTACGTCGGAGTCTGATGAGGGCGACGCGTGGAGGCGCATATTCATCTCCTATAAAAAAGGCGATATTATTGCCATTAAGCCTAATTTTAACGATCTCTATAATGGGTTTAAGGGATTTGTAGCTTCGCCCGCCGTCTTGAATGCAATCATCGAAGGCCTTGTTAGTTTCGTCAGAGTGCCGGCGGGAGACATCATCATCTACGACTGCACCAGGATAATCCCTGATGAGTTCAGGGATAGGATCCGCTACCAGGTGAGATATGTAGAGCCTTTTGGAAGCAGTTTTTTAAGAAAGGTCAGATATAAGACCCTCGGGAACGACCTCGTAAAGGCTGATCTTAATTACGAGATAAAGATGAGCGCTGAAGTGAAGGACAAAAAAGGAGTTTCGGTCAAATGCTATCTCCCGAAAGTCATAACCGGCGCAGCCCACATAATCAATGTCCCTATACTTAAGAGCCACCAGTATGTTTCGAATTCCGGCGCCCTGAAAAACCACTACGGTACGGTAAGGTTCAGCGATGGACACACAGGCCCCGAGTACCTCCATCCGCCGATACTTGATGAATCCATAGTGGACATTAACAGCCATCCGGAAATACGGACCAAGACAAGACTCATCGTCATGGATGGGCTTTTCGGAAGGCTTGCAAAAAAGGGAGGCCTCCCCGAGAGATGGAAGTCCTTCGAAGATAAGAGCCCCGACAGTCTCCTGGTCTCTGCCGACCCTGTGGCGCTTGACACCGTCGCGCTACACCTTTTAAGCCAGGAGGCAAAGGCGAGAGGCGAAGCGCTTCTGCCGCACGAGTACCTGCACATCGCCAACGACAAAGGGCTTGGCGTCCACGAGGATCCGAGCCCCGACGGCGAGTTCAAACGCATCGACTTAAGGCGTATCGAAATTTGATGTTTATAAAGGCCATCTTCTGGGCAAGCCTCCTGCTTGCACTCTACGTATATTTCCTGTATCCCGTTACGGCTTCCATCCTGGCGTCAGTCCTCAAAAGGCGCGTTAAGAGAAACCCCATTGAGCCCGGCGTCACCATAGTCATCGCCGCATTCAACGAAGAGGCGCATATAGGTGCGACCATAGAAAACAAGCTTAACATAGATTACCCGAAAGACAGGGTCGAGATAATTGTCATCTCTGACAGCTCAACAGACAGGACTGACGAGATAGTAAAAGGGTACGCAGCGAGCGGCGTGCGCCTCATAAGGCAGGAACCGAGGCAGGGCAAGACCGCAGCGCTCAACAGGGCTGTCCCCGAGGCAAAAGGAGAGATAGTGGTCTTTTCGGATTCTAACTCTATCTACTCCAAAAGCGCCCTTAAAGAGCTTGTCTCCAACTTCTCTGACCCAACGGTCGGATATGTGACCGGTAAGATGGTGTATGTAAATGGAGACGGCTCTGTAATAGGGGACGGCTGCTCCGCGTACATGAAATATGAGAATTGGCTCAGGGGCGTTGAAACCTCCATAGGCTCGATAGTCGGGGTGGACGGGGGGATTGACGCGGTGAGAAAGCGTCTGTTCTCACCGATGCAGCCGGACCAGATACCTGATTTCATACTGCCCCTTAAGGTCATAGAGAAGGGGTACAGGGTCGTATACGACCCTGCGGCGCTCCTCAATGAGAATTCGCTTGGAAAATCGTCGGACGAGTACAGGATGAGGGTCAGGGTCTCGCTCAGATCCATGCACGCCCTGTGGGACATGAAACACCTCCTTAATCCTTTCAGGTACGGATTTTACTCATGGCAGCTTTTTTCCCACAAGGTACTCCGTTACGGGATGTTCGCATTCCTCGGGACGATGTACTTTTTTAACCTCGCCCTTGTCCAGGAAAGGTTCTATCTCATCTCGTTCGTACTTCAGAATATATTCTACGCCTCCGCTGCGATGGGCCTTTACATCGAGAGGAAGGGGAGGGAGAATACAAGCCTTTTCTATATACCTTTTTACTTCGGCCTCATCAACCTGGCCGCGGCCCATGCCTTCTGGAAGTTTCTAAGGAACGAGCGACAGGTTACATGGACGCCAAGGAAGGGGTAATGGAGGATAAAATCAAGGTCCTGTACATTACAACCCTTTTCGGGAAGATGGGCGGGGCGGAACGGAACCTCTACGACATTGTGACCAACATAGACAGGGAGCGGTTTGTTCCCTACATCTTCTGCCTGAAAGGAGGAGAGCTGGTCGGTGAGGTCACGGTCAGGGGTATCTTTGCCAGGGAATTGCAACTGGAAAAGATATTCAGTCTGGATGCCGCACGGAAGGGTATAGACCTCTTCAGGTTCATCCGGGAAGAAGGGATCAAGGTCGTAGTTACCTACCACCATGATGCCGACATCTGGGGGGGGATTGTGGCCATGCTGGCAGGGGTGCCGGTGGTAATCTCCAGCAGAAGGGATTTGGGCTACCAGTTGGAGCGCCGCCACATTTGGGTATACAGGCTGCTGAACCGGCTCTACACCGGGATCATTTCTGTATCCGACGCGGTAAAAGATGCCGTCGTGCAACGGGAGTGGGCACCGGCCAATAAGATTACCACCCTGTACAACGGCCTTGACATCACGGGTTATCAGCCGACACCATCAACCGATGAGATCAGGGCATACCGGGAGTCTCTGGGTATAAACCCCAACAGGGTGGTCATAGGCATGGTCGCTGCGTTCCGTCCGGTGAAAGGACATATCCATCTGGTGAAGGCTGTCGCAGAGGTCGTCAGGAAACATCCCAACATCCAGTTGGTAGTTGTCGGGTACAAAGACACTGAGTACTATCAGGTGGTGGCAGAGTTAATCCGTAACCTGGGCATGGAGGACCATGTCATCTGCCTTGGCGACAGAAAGGACATCCCGAGGCTGCTTTTTACCTTCGACATATTTGCGCTCCCTTCCGAGAGCGAGGGGTTCTCCAATGCCCTGCTGGAGGCCATGGCCGCCGGACGCCCCACAGTGGACACCAAGACCGGCGGCAACGCCGAGGCGGTCATTGACGGTATAACCGGCTTTCTTGTACCCCCAAAGGACCACACCGCCCTGGCGGAAGCTCTTGCGAAGCTGGTGGAGAACCCCGGTTTGAGATACTCCATGGGGCAGGAAGGACAACGCAGGGTAGCAGAGGTGTTTACCCTTGGCGCCATGCTCGCCAGGACGGAAGAGTTTTACGACTCCCTGCTCATAAGGGAGGCTGCAACAGAGAAGTTGACCTCAAGGGTTAATTTCAGGACAGCAAAGCGACTAACCAAGATAATCATAAGCTATATCCTGTATTATTCCGGTATTGTAGGAGCCTGCAAGACGGCATGGGCCATGGAACCCAAGGTGCTTGCATATCACAGCATCAGCGCCATTACCCTGCCGTCTCTCGAGATCGAGCAGGAACCCGCCAGCTTTGAGCAACAGGTGCGCTACCTCATAAAGAACTACCGGGTCATTTCAGCGGACGACTTCCTCCGGTGCAGGGCCGACGGGGGTAATTTTCCGAAGAATGCGGTTATGATAACTTTTGACGACGGTTACCGGGACAACTACGTGAACGCCTTTCCCATCCTCAAGAAGTATTCAGCCCCGGCGGTAATCTTCCTTACCACCGATCCGATAGAGACGGGTGAGCCTCTCTTTTATGACGCCTTGCGGCAGGCCATAACCAACACCTCGCGGCGGTTGCTGGACCTGCGTGAATCAGGTCTCAGGCAGTATGCCATCGAGCCCGGCAATGATCTGTTGAATTCCATGACAGTCAGGGAGATAATAGCTTTAAGCAAGACTTTAGATAAAAGCAAAAAGGACCGATTAATAGATACAATCCGGCAACAACTTGATGTTAACGGCAATCACAACAACAGGATATACCTTTCATGGGATGAGATTGCAGAGATGTCGGCCCACGGCATAGAATTCGGCGGCCATACGAAGAGTCATCCCCAGTTATCCCGGCTTGCCTATGAGGAATGCAGGCACGAACTGGAAACTTCCAAACAAATCATCGAGCAGCGATTGGGCAAGAAGGTGCGGATGTTGGCGTACCCATTCGGGAGCAAAAACGATTATAATGCCGTGACGGAAAAGGCGGCCATGGCCGCCGGTTACGTGTGCGCCTTCGCCTTATCCCGGCAGAATTGCGCCATCAACAGCGCTCAGTTTACCATCGGGCGCACGATGGTGGACGCTTCCATGAGTTCGTCCCTGACGGGGGGGTTCTGCAAGCCGGTATTTGCGGCGGACCTGGTTGGGGTTTATAGATAATAGCTGTTTAAACGCCATGAAGATTCTACATATCATTGATAGCGGTGGTTTGTATGGTGCCGAGGTAATGCTGCTCAATCTCGTCCATGAGCAGATAAAAATGGGGCTTGAGCCGACCATTTGCAGCATTGGTGAGAAAGGTGTTCTTGAGAAACCTATTGAGGCAGAAGCAGTAAAGCGTGGTTTTAAAGTAACAAGGTTCAGGATGATGGCTGGGCCAAATATTTTCGGGGCATTTAAGATATTGAGATATGCGAAAAGAGAAAAGTTTGATATTCTGCATTCTCACGGATATAAAGGGAATATTCTGTTCGGGTTCATCCCAAAAGCGATGCGAAGGCTGCCGTTGATAACCACTGTGCATGGGTGGACAAGCACGACTTCAAGTTCATTTTCAAAGATGAAATTGTATGAATGGCTGGATGTTAGAAGTCTTAGGCACATGGACAGGGTCATCCTTGTGAACAAAGGGATGCTCTCGAATCCAAGGCTGAAGGTGGCCAATTTACAAAATCTGACGGTAATCAACAACGGCATTCCACCGATCAAGAGAATTAATCCAAAATTCCCTCTCTCTCAGGGAGAGGGTCTGGGTGAGGGTGGGAATGGGGAAGTTTTTGAATTCAAACAAAATAGTTTATCCAATACACTGGATAAAGATATTGTCAATTTCTGCAAAGAGGGTTTTGTAGTTGGCGCTATCGGCAGACTGTCCTACGAGAAGGGGTTCAATTATCTCATCGAAGCCGTTGCAGGTTTAGCCGGTGAAATCCCGAATATAAAGCTTGTGATAATAGGGGAAGGAGGAGAGAGAGGGTTTCTTGAAAAAATGGTTTCCGATCTCGGTCTTCAGGGCAAGGTTTTGATGCCTGGGTACAGAGATGCAGCCCATAGATATCTGCCCCTGTTTAAAATCTTTGTCATGCCGTCTCTTACAGAGGGTCTGCCGATAACTTTGCTTGAGGCCATGCAGTACGAGGTACCGATCGTGGCAACAGGCGTCGGAGGCATCCCTGCACTCCTTGAAGGAGGAAGCGCAGGAGTCCTTGTAAACCCGGGAGACACCGCCGGGCTTGTCGAAGCGCTCGGCTTGCTTAAGAGAGATAGTAAATTAGCTGTCAGGCTTTCGAAAAGGGATAAAGAGGCAGTGATGCTAAAATACTCCAGCAGGAAAATGGCAGCCGAATACCTCGAAATATATAAATCGATCGAGAGGAGAGCTTAGTCTCCTTTGAACTTGAGCTGGTGCACTTCATCGTAATGGGAAAGAAGACCACAGTCGTTATCACAGGCGCAGACCAAGCTACAGGCCTTGGCACGGCGCGGGCCCTTAACGGCATGGATGTAGAGCGCATAGGACTATGCACAAACTCAAAAGCAAGGTTCTGCCGCTCAAACGTCTGGGAAAGGATGATAAGAATAAGTGAAGACGACAGCGCATATTTAAGTGAGCTAATGAAGATAGGCTCATCGCTCACCAGTAAGGCTGTGTTCTTCCCGACCCGTGACATAGACGTCATACTTCTTTCAGAGAACAGGGCAAAGCTCAGCGAGTATTTCAGCTTTGTAATTCCGGATGAATCGTCTATAGAAAGAATGATGAATAAAACAAGTTTTCACGAGTGGGCGGTCAGGCACGGGTTTCCTGTACCTGAATCGTATATCGCGGAATCAAGGGAAGATCTCGATGATGTGCTTGGAAAGGTCAGATATCCGGTTCTGTTAAAGCCGGTCGTGAGGTCGCTTAAATGGGAGTACAGGTTCCCTGTAGACAAGATCTTAAAGATTAAGAGTAAGGCAGAGCTCGATAATATCGGCTTTGATTTATTCAGTGCGACACCTAAGGTCCTCGTACAGCAGTGGGTTCCAGGCAGGGATGAGAACGTCCACTTCTGCCTTATGTACATAGACAGGAAGGGGCGCGAATTGGAGTATTGCACCGGAAAGAAGCTTCTGCAATGGCCTCTTGGTACAGGCTCAACCGCCATAGGAGTTACTGTTTATAACGAAGAGGTGCATAGGATTTCAAGCGAGGTGCTTAAGGCAGCGGGTCTTGTCGGGATGGGCTCTCTCGAGCTTAAGCTGAGCGATTTGGACAACAGATATTACATAACAGAGCCTACTGTCGGCAGAAATGACCTTCAGTCCTATTTGGCAGTCGCGGCCGGGGTGAACCTCACAAGATTAGCCTTCTTTGATGCCACAGGTAGAGATGCGGCACCATACGGCTATAAGGCCCGCAGGGCCGTCTGGGTCGAGGAATACTCCGCATTCGAGGCCATAAAGAGTTCGTATAATAAAGGGGAGGTTAAGGTTAAGAGTATCCTTGGGGGCTTCAACGGGAAGTGGTCTTTTGCAAATTTAAGCCTCAGTGACCCCATGCCTTTTATCATGCTGGTTAAGGAGGTACTCTCCCGTAGTTTGAGGAGGCTCACTAATAGTAAGTTTTCAAAGCTGAAATCCCTGATAAATGAGCGGGGCATTACAAGCGGGTGCACATATCTATTAAAATACCTATACAGAAATATCTTCAGCTATTCCCTTGAGACCTATTATGTCTTTGAGCTTAAGATTGACAGGGACTTACCTGTTGTAAAGCCAGGGATAGATGTGGAGTTTAATATGGTAAAAGACGAAGATGGAATAGACGAGTTGGTCAGCTTCTGGCCCTATTACTTCAGGTTCGGAAGGACGAACGATGAGCTTAAGAGGAGCATAAGAAGTTACTTTGAAAGCGGGGACGAGTGCCTCTGTGTAAAGCACAAGGGCAAACTGGTCGGCATGGCGTGGGCGGGCTATCAGGGTAACTATATGCTAAAATCATTAGGCCGCAAAATAGGTCTGAGGCAAGGGGAGGCTATCCTTCACCGGGGTTATATCTCCGAGGATATGAGAGGCAATAACCTCTATGCTTGCCTCCTGACCTCTCTCTCAAACCATGTGAGGAAAAAAGGCTGCGGAAAATGGTTTGCCTATGTCGGGATAAAGAATACCGCGTCCATTAAGGTACATTCCAAGATTGCTGATGGCTATAGAATGCTTAATCACCTTAACCTTAGAGTGATTGGGATGACTTTTCACCTCTTTCCTGGATATTCGGAGGTGGTAAAGAGATCAATGCCGAGACAGGGAAGATGACCCACAAGTAATCCGCTCCAATTACCTTCCTTTCGCCAGAGAGGGCGCTTTTGAGGATGCTGATACTCTGAAAAGAAATGGAATTTGAAAAAATTAAAAAGAGACTTGTAAACTACACCCTCTTCTTCAGGGCCGCATCATGGATTACCAGAAGATCCCCGCGAATATTCATGTATCACAGATTCTCCCCGGATGCGTCGACGAGGGGAAAGATTGACGAGACTACGTTCAAGTGGCAGATTGAGGTGCTATCTAAGAGGTGGAACGTAATGACGCTTGGAGATTACCTGGGAATAGTAAGGAAAGGAGAGAGCCCGCCCCCATATACCGTAGTCCTGACAATTGACGACGGCTACAGGGATTTTTACCTCTACGCATATCCGTGGCTTAAAAAATATTCGCTTCCTGCGACATTCTTCCCCACGGTTTATTTCATTAATGGGAAATGGCTCTGGTGGGACAGGATCAATTACTCCCTGGAGAATACGAAAAAAAAGGATTTTTCTTTCGTATTCTCAGGGAAAAGCTTCGACCTGGACATGAGCACAGCTAAGAAAAAAGAAAGCTCCTGGCTTAAACTTTCGGATTTCTGCGTCGATGTTGACAACGATGTTAAATGGGTGTTCATTTCAGAGCTTGAGAAAGGCCTTGAAGTAAAAATGCCTTCCTCTCCCCCGGAGGAGTACAGGGCCGTATCCTGGGAGGAACTGAAAGAACTCCATGGGAACGGGATCGAAATAGGCTCGCACACCCTTAACCACCCGATAGTGAGCAGAATCAGCGAAGAGACGCTTAAAGATGAGCTTTTGATTTCAAAGGCGCGGCTCGAAGAGTTCCTCGACTCAGAGATCATAAGCTTCTGTTACCCGAACGGCAAGCCCGATGACCTTAACAGCGCCGTATGCGGGCAGGTCGAAAAGGCGGGATACAAAGGGGCGGTCGTAAGCTATAATAGAATATCGGAGTTTGACCCATACAGGATACCGAGGATGGGCGTGGACACAGACAGGGATGAATTCCTCTGGAAACTCTCCGGGATGGAAACGCTCGTCCTTAAGCTGAAGAGTAAAACTGCCTCGGCAAATAAAAAATGATTAAATCTCTCCTCAAAAATTCCACCTCAAACGCTATGGTGCCTATACTTAGGCTCTGCATCACCTTCGTAATGGCTCCGCTAATAATCAAAGCCCTTGGTAATTACGATTATGGTATCTGGGAGATAGCATTCTCTGTCGTGGGGTATATGGGCATACTTGACCTCGGGCTCCAGCCAGCCATAGTGCGCTATGTCGCAAGATATAACGCGATGGGGGAGGGTGCCCGTTTAAGGAAGATATACTCAAGCTCGCTTCTTTTTATGACGCTTATGGGCATCCTTATACTCCTTTTTTTCATCGCCTGGGCTATCTTCGCCCCCGGCCTCCTCGCGGAAAAAGCGGCGGATTCATCAACGTACAAGATATTTCTCCTGATAATAGGGGCGCAGGCATTCTTCACCTTCACGGGTTCGGTCTTTGAGTGCTTCCATGAGGGGTTCCAGCGCTATAATCTAAGGAACACTGTAACTATAGTATCCATGCTTGCCGGAAACGTAGTGCTTTTTTTCCTGCTGCAGAGGGGGTATGGCCTTCTTACACTGGCACTGGTCAACACGGTAGGGATGTCTACCAAATACCTGCTATATGGGATTCTACTTGGGTTTCCCAGGTTCGGAGGCTTCAGGTTCCAGGGCAGTGACCTTTCATGGGAATCCTTGAAGGAGCTTTTCGTATTCGGCTCTCAAAGCCTTACTCAGGCGATAGCTGGACGTATTTCCATGGCTACGGACGCAATAATTATAGGCTCGTTCCTCGGTCCGGTCGCAGTCGTATATTTCGTAATACCATCGAACCTGATAAACCATATAAGAACGCTAAGCTGGTCCATGACAAGGGCCCTCATGCCGCTTTTCAGCGATCTCGACGCAAGGGGCGAAAGAGAGAACTCAGCGAAGATACTTATGGTCGGTTCAAGATACGTGGTAGGCTTTCTAATGCCGGCACTGGTGAGCGCATGTTTCCTCGGGCCGCCTTTTATCGCAAGGTGGATTGGTGCGGAATACGCTGAGAAGGGGAAGTGGGTACTTTACATATTTGCGGCGGCATATGCCATTCAGTGGATGAATCCATTTTCCAACAGGCTATTAACGGGCATAGGCAAGCAGGCTATTCTTGCGAAGATAAGCACTATTTCAGCGGCATTCAATATCCTTTTAAGCGTGATCCTCGTCCAGCTCCTGGATAAGGAAGGAGTTGCGCTCGGCACGTTCATACCGTACCTCGTATTCGAGCCCATAATACTCTATTATACATGCAAGTATATCGACAGGAACATAGTACAGTATCTGCAGGAGGTCATAAGGCCGCTCGTGATACCGAACCTTTTGTTGGCGGCGATGCTCTGGTTTATGACGTCGAATTTCGGGGTCAATAGCTATTTCAGCATACTTACTATCGCCTCCGCCTCTTTCTCGGTATATACCATCCTCTTCTATGTCTTATCTGTCGGAAAAGAGGAGCAGAGGTTCATATTGAGCAAGCTAAAGGAGAGATTTGCCTGATATGGTCTCGTTTATCCTTTACATGGTATTTATAATCAGTTACTTCCTCCACCTGCCCGCGCGCTTTCCAGGACTGGGGGAGATGCGTTTTGATTTCATTCTGATGGGCATGATACTCCTCTCGACTATCTTTGTGGGGATAGACATATTAAGGAAACAGGAGAAGCTCAAAACCATGAAGTTTTTCCTCCTGCTTATCGCATACATCATCGTAACCATTCCGCTGGTCGAATGGCCCGGGTCTGTCATCCGGCACGGTCTTGAGAATTATTCGAAGGTGGGCATGTTTTTCCTTTTTACGATCTCTATAGTAGATACAGAAAAGAAGCTGAGGATCTTTATGTTCATCTTTCTCGTGTGCCAGATATTCAGGGTGGTCGAACCTGCTTACCTCCATATAACAACAGGGTACTGGGGTGATCTCGCATATTCCCATAAAGATGGCAGTCTGATCAGTCTCAATAGACTCAGCGGCTCGCCTTCTGACGTTGTAAACCCTAATCAGCTGGCATGGGTCATAGTCAGCATTATCCCTTTCATGTATTACCTTGCATGGCAGGGCAATAAAACACTTAAGTTTGTGTTTTTGAGCGTATTGCCTGTCCTCATCTATGCCCTGATGCTCACCGGATCAAGGAGTGGACTGCTTTCACTCTTTGCGGTCATAATAGCAATCATAATACTGAGTGAAAAAAAGGTTATGAATATTGCCATTTGGGCCGTAATAGCCCTTCCGGTATTCCTTATAATCTCGACATATCTAAGCGCTGATCTAAGGGAAAGATATATGTCGCTTTTTGACCCAACTGTTGCAGGAAGGGATACGGCCATGGGACGATTAGAGGGAGTCAAGAAAGACCTTGCTACCATATTTAATAAGCCTCTTGTGGGCCATGGACTTGGCACATCAAGAGAGGTGAGCGCCAATTTTCTGCGCGGAAAGGCGCAGATTACACATAACCTGTACGTCGAAACACTCCAGGAGATTGGACTTATAGGTTTTGTAATATTCATGCAGTTTATTAGAACCCTTTTCAATAGCCTTACAGAGGCTAAAAAGAAATTAACGGAAGGCATGGCTTCCAGTGATTCGTTCCTGATAAGACTGATATTATCGATCCAGGCATGGGTCATTATGGATCTCTTTTACAGCCTTTCATGCTTCGGACTAAGCAGCTGGGAATGGTATCTCTTCGGCGGCGTAGCTACGGTCTGCCTTATGCTTGCCAAGGAGTACGTCAATGAGGCCGAATCCGTACAGTACCCAGGAGTTGGGCACGCTGTTCTCAGCCAATCGAATGGAAAGGCAATTTAACGGAAAGCGGATGTCAAAGAAAAAAAACCCAAAGGTAACGGTCCTAATACCCTGCTATAATAGGGAGAATTTTGTAAAGGAGACCATCGACAGCGCGCTTTCTCAGAGTTATCCGAACCTGGAGGTCGTTGCCGTAGACGATGGATCTACTGATTCAACCCCACAGATACTAAAAAGTTACGGAAGCCGTATCAGGGTTATCGAACACTCCGGGAGGGTCAACAAAGGACAATCTGCGGCCATAAACCTTGCTATGCGCTCAACCGAGAGCGAATATGTGGCGATACTCGACAGCGATGATGTCTGGAAAAAGGATAAGATACGAAGGCAAATTGATTTTCTGGAACAGAACAAGGATTACGGGCTTGTCTACGTGAACGGGCTCGCTATAGATGAGAAGGGTAGGGAGCTTTATAAGCTTTATAAACCAGATCATGTCGAGATGAATAGCCCCGAGAGGCTTCTGCTCGACTGCTACCTCTTCGTGCCGTCGTGTTCGCTTGTCCGCCGCTCGGCGTTTACTGCAGCGGGAGAATTTGATGAAAATCTAAGGTCTGCCCAGGACCATGATATGGCCGTCAGGCTTGCGGAGGTTACGAAATTCAAATATATAGATGAGACTCTCTGGTATTACAGAAGGCATCCGGACACCCAGAGCATCAAACACTCAAGGAGGCGGTGGGATGCCGGATTTGTGATACTCGATAAGGCTTGCAAGAGGCGCGGTTACAGTTCCGGTGTCCGACGCAAAAGGCTTGCTGTCCTTAACTTCCGTCTCGGACAGTGCCTCGCCTCCGAGAGGGCATATTTAAAGGCAGGTTTCCATTTTATGTTATCCGGCATTCTTGATCCGGTAAGGGCCGTAAAGGTAGTCCTTCATATCGAGAAGGCCAATTGAATCGAATCGCCCAGGATATTGATGCTGACAGCTTTTATAAAAACCATAAACATGTTTAAGACCGTAACGCGGAGGAGGGGTGCCCTTCACGCAATCGACCTCCTGTCGACCATGATAATCGAAAAACTGCCGGGGCCGTTAGCGCGCGGTATCCCTGGCAGGAAAAAAGAGCTTTTCTACTGGGAGAAGCAGATAACAGGGGCAGGGGCCTTCGCGAGTGCGATGGTGTTACGGGTCAACAGGGCAAGCCAGAAGGACCTCTTTCCCACGGAGATGCTGGAGATTGTCGACAGGGTAAAAAAGGAGTTTCCCGAAAGAAAGATGCCCCTTGTGCTGGATGTTGGCTCAGGCCCGATATCGCTCCTTACATGGGGATTTCACGAGGGTTTCTTTGACCTTGTGACTGTGGATCCGTTAGCCGATGACTATGCTAAACTTCTTAAGGCCTATGGGCATGATGCAGCGGTCGGGTCTATAAAGAGCATCCAATCGGTCTCAGAGGATA
>Ga0209343_10003136_pt1 | contig 20967 bp, 21 predicted proteins | sample RifCSPlowO2_02_FD_184026 | JGI IMG/M metagenome (GOLD analysis project Ga0209343, IMG submission 184026) | Groundwater microbial communities from Rifle, Colorado - Rifle CSP2_plank lowO2_0.2 (SPAdes) (version 2) | ecosystem: Environmental > Aquatic > Deep subsurface > Groundwater | place... | reverse complement strand
TCTACCGCCAGCCGCGAGTCCCCGCGCCGTCCGCGAAGGAATAGCACGGCTCCGTCCAGGGAGGGTATGACCCAGGGAGGGTATGAATATGAAACATGCGCGGTTGCTCGCGTTGGCCTTATTGTTGGGGGTGCTGCTGCTTCCGCTCCCGGCCGCGGCTGCCGGAAGAGCCAGGCAGCCCCGCGGCGGCCAGGAAGCCCCCGCCAGACGCGAAGACCCGGAACGGGCCATCTCGAATGTGATCCGCCAGATTCAGATGGACCTCGAGGCGGCCTCGCGCCGGGGCATTCTGTCGAATATTGATTCGGCCAAGTTTCAGGACTACCCGCGCTTTGAGGACATGATTGACCGGCTCACGCGCGAGGATGCCCTCCGGGTCTACTTCCGCCAAGTCAACAATTCCATCAAGGAAACCAGCGCCCAGACCATGATTGACGCCGAAATGGAGCTGACCCGGAAAGACTCGGCCAGCCCGCCCGAACGCCGCCGGCAACAGCTCGTGATTGACTTCGAGCGCACCAGCCGCGGCTGGAAAATCGTCAACATCACCCCGAGGGATTTCTTCCGACCGCTGTAGCTCATTCTTACAATAGGTCCAATCCAGCTCCCGTGGTGTCATCCCGATCCCGCGAAGCGGGAGAGGGACCTGCACGGAAGGCCGCCAGAGCAAGAGAGCAACGTGCAGGTCCCTCGTCGCAAGCGCTCCTCGGGATGACACTCGGGGGAGGTAAGTGGGTTACAGGAACCGTAAGAATGATATAGAATGGAAGGGAATCGCGCGCTGGCAAGGCGTTTTCTATGCAGGTTACGGTGCTATTTTTCGGGATGCTCAAGGATATTGTGGGGAAGGCCGAAGATGGGATCACCCTGGAAGAGGGGAGCAGCATCGGGCGGCTCTACGAGCTTTATGCGGCCCGTTTCCCAAAGCTGGCCGAGCATTCCTCGAGCATCCTGTTTTCGCGCAACCGGGAATTTGCCGGTTGGGGCGAGCCGCTCCGCGACGGCGATGAAGTAGCGTTCCTCCCGCCGGTCAGCGGCGGTATAGGCGACAACGGCGAAAGGGCCGAGGCGGCATCCGGCGACGACAACCCGTGCCGCCTGACGCGCGAGCCGATTGACACCCGCGCCCTGGTTGAGCAATTAAAGCGCGGCGAGGACGGCGCCGTCGTGATCTTCGAAGGGATTGCCCGCAACAACACCCGAGGCCGCGCGACGCGCTTTCTTGAATACGAAGCCTACGAGCCGATGGCGCTCGAGAAGATGCGGGAGATCGCGGCGGAAGTGAAACAAAAATTTGCGGTGGACCGCGTCGGCATGACCCACCGCCTCGGCCGCCTCGAGATTGGCGAAGCAAGCATCGTGATCGTGGTCACGTCGCCGCATCGCAAACCGGCGTTTGAAGCCTGCCACTACGCCATTGACCGCCTCAAGCAGATTGTCCCGATCTGGAAGAAAGAGTTTTTTGAGGACGGGGCCGTCTGGGTGGAGGGAGAATCGGGCCGCTATGCGGTCTCCCAGCCATAATGGAGCGTTTCGGGCCGGGATCGCGCGCAGAAGATATTTCCAGAAGGAGAACTAAGCGAATGAGATTTGAACGGCCTCCGTTTCAGAACCGAAACATGCCACGGGACGACAACCGAAACATGTCACGGGGCGACAATAGACATATGCCCCGGGACGACAGCCGAAATATGCCGCGGCAGGACTCCGAGCAGGAGCCGGCTGGGGAATCCCGAGAAGCGGAATACTTGCAACACCTGGCCGATGAAAAGACGCAGGTCGCCATCCATCTGCGCACGGGCGAGACCTTCCGAGGTTTTATCGAGTATTACGACAAGGCGTTCGTGCGCCTGACCATGCCGGGAGGGCCCAACCTGTTTATCTTCAAGCATGACATTAAGTATCTGTCGGAAGAGTAGGTGCTATTGCAAAACCCCCTTGGGCCCGTCAGGGCACGACTTCAGTCGTGCCGCAAAGCGCATGAAACCAACTCCTCTTCCTTACGGCTTTAGCCGCTGAGGGACAGACCTCAGGGGCTGAAGCCCTCCCGCAAGACCAGATTTCTCGGCATGGCTGAAGCCATGCCCTGACGATTCGCCAGACGAGGTTATGCAACAGCTTCGAGTCCCTCTGCCGCTTTCCATCACAATTTGGTCTTTCCTCCCCGCGCCTGGCGTGGGTGATCCTGTGGGATTCGTTTGTCAACGCCGGCTGTTGCGGAGAAGCATATGAAAGAATTCTTAGGAGCCGCGGTTGAGATCGCCCGGCAGGCCGGGTCGCTCTTGCTTCCTTATTTTCACCGCCGCGTTGCGGTCGAGTACAAGGGAGCCGCGGACCTGGTGACGGAGGCCGACCGCGCATCGGAAGCCTTTATCCTGGAGCGCCTCCGAGCGTACTTCCCGGACCACGCCGTGGTGGCGGAGGAGAGCGGGACCCACGAAGCCGCTTCGCGGTACCGCTGGTACGTGGACCCGCTCGACGGGACCACCAACTTCGCCCACGGCTTCCCGATCTTTGCCGTTTCGATCGCGCTCGAACAAGACGGCGAGGGGATCGTGGGGGTCATCTACGACCCGACGCGCGACGAGTTATTTGAAGCGGAAAAAGCCGGCGGCGCGCGCTTGAATGGCGAGCCGCTGCGGGTTTCTCGCGTCAGCCGCCTGGCGGAGGCGCTGGTGACCACGGGATTCCCCAGCCGCAAGCGGCACAAGAACCCGAATATTCACCTCTACCATCAGCTCAATATGCAGTCGCACGGGGTGCGCCGGCCCGGCTCGGCGGCGCTGGACCTGGCCTACGTGGCCGCCGGGCGCATGGATGGCTTCTGGGAAATTCATCTCGCGCCCTGGGACCTCGCCGCGGGAAAGCTCCTGGTTGCGGAGGCGGGGGGACGCGTGACGGACTTGGCAGGCCAGCCGCATCGCCTCGACAGCGCCAGCATCCTGGCCAGCAACCGGCTCCTGCACGACCAGTTGCTCGCAGCATTCCAAGAGATTTTTTCTGGGAAGAACCAGGCGGATCTGCCGCCACTGAGCCGCCCCGGCTAGGATTCCGGCGCTGCGGAAGCGGGCGGGCTACTGCACCACCTCCGCCGCGCCCTGTTCCGGCCACGGGGCGGGACGGTGGGAGGAATGGTGGAGGACGAGATACCAAGTCCCGTTGCGCCGCTGGAAGACGTTGGTGGTTTGGACGTTGGCGGATTCGAAGCGGTCGGTGGCGGCGCTCGAAATTTTCTCCGTGCAGCACACCCACGCCATCGAGTGTTCCACACGGAGCGATTGCACGCCCACGACGATGCGCATGAATTGGGTGCCGGTGAAAATCTGCTGCCAGCTTTCGCGGATGGCTTCCCAGCCTTCCAGCGCCTCCCAGCCCGGATGAACGCAGCGCACCCAGTCCGCCGGGAGCCACACGGCCTCCATCGCTTCCAGGCTCAATTCCTGCATGGCATGGTAGAAATTTTCGTTGGCTTCGAGAACTTGTTCTTCTTCTTTGGTCATTGGTCCTGTGCCGGTTGCGAAGTTTGGTCCTGTCCCTCGCGCATTATAGCATTGCGCCTTCGCCTGCCTCTGGGCGTGCTGAGCGGCGTGCCAGTTGCGGTCTCGACAGAGATCGAAACTTGTGCGGCCGGGCAGGGTTTATAATGGTAATCGAGAACAGCGGGGAGGGTCTATGAAAAGAGTGCTGCTCTGGTTTCTGGTAGGGTTGCTCGGCGGGGGAGGTATCGCATCCGCACAAGACGAGCCGGAGACGACCAAGTATGTCGTCAGGATCGGCACACGCATTCCCCTGGTCCTGGTCAACAGCGTCAGCACCAGGACCTCCCAAGTGGGGGACCGGGTGTACCTGCAAACGTCCTTCCCGGTTTCGGCGGAGAGCCGCATCGTGGTCCCGGAGGGCAGCTACGTGACGGGGACGATTACGCAGGTGAAGCGTCCGGGGCGCGTCAAGGGGCGCGGGGAAATCTACGTGCGCTTTGACACGCTGATGCTCCGCAACGGGGTGTCGCGCGACTTCCGCGGCACCGTCAGCGCGGTGGACGGCGCGGGCAACGATACGCTCCAGGGCAAGGAAGGCAAGGTCGAGGGTGAAGCCACCAAGGGAAGGGATGTGGGGACGGTGGCGAGCACCGGAGCGAGCGGAGGGACAATCGGAGCCATTGCCGGCGGGGGCAAGGGAGCTGCGATTGGGGCGGGGGTGGGAGCCGCCGCCGGTCTCGGCGCGGTCTTGCTCACGCGCGGTTCCGAGGTCCGGCTTCTCCGCGGCACGGCCCTCGAAATGCGTCTGGACCGCGATTTGACGTTCACCGCCGACGAAATCAACTTCTTGGGGTCCGCGCCCGCTTCGCCTCTTCCGGCTCCTCCGTCTGCCATGCCGGCAGGCAGCGAGTCGGATCGCTCCGGCAGCCCGTTCCCTCTTCCGGGCCGTTTCCCACGGCCATTCTGAATAATCCCCTGCCGCAGCCGGCCGTTCGGTTCCGGGCAAGACCGGCTGCTTTTCATCCGCGCCGGCAACTCGATCTACTCTTTCCCTAGACGGACAATCCAGTTGAAGCTACAATATACGCCGGTTGCGGAATCCGCTCGCAGAGGTGCAGCATGGCATCGAAACGGCCCCGCCGGACGGAGAAGGTGATCTTCCCGGCGCAGCGGCTCGAGCTGGCTTTGGAGAGCACGCTGCAAAGTGTAGACGTGGCGGAGCGGCTGATCCGCCGGTTTTGCAAGAAGACGGGCTGCACCGAGCAGCAGCAGAATGAAATCGGCCTGGCGGTCCGCGAGTCGGTAGCGAACGCCGTGTTTCATGGGAACCGGTGTGATGCCGCGAAAACGGTGGCGCTGGCTGTGGAATTGCGCGATGGGGGGTTGGTCATTTCCGTCCGCGATGAAGGAACAGGGTTTGATCCCAGCTCGTTGCCCGACCCGTGCGATCCCCAAAATCTGTTGCGGGACCGCGGGCGGGGGGTTTTCCTGGTGAACGCCACGATGGATGAGGTGACCATGCGCCGGCAGGATTCCTCCGGCATGGAAGTCATTATGGTAAAGTATCTTTCAAAAACGCCCTGAGGAGGACATTACAGTGAGTTTGAAAGCAGGTAGTCGGCAGGTGGACGGAGTGACTATCGTGGATCTGAGCGGCCGCATTGTTCTGGGCGAGGCCACGACCACTCTCCGGGAGATGTTGCAGAATTTGCTCAGCCAGGGACAAAAGAAGATTCTTCTGAACCTGGCCGAGATCAGTTACATTGACAGTTCCGGCCTCGGCGCGCTGGTCAGCGGTTACACGACGCTTTCCGGTCAGCAAGGGCAACTGAAGCTCCTCAATCTGACCAAGAAGGTCCATGACCTCTTGCAGATTACCAAGCTGCTGACGGTCTTTGAGGTGCACACCGATGAGGCGACGGCGATCCGAAGTTTTAAGTAAGTTCGGGTCTGCCCTCCGCTGCTCCCTCTCCCGCAGGGGGGAATCCGGAGCGCAGCCGTCTTGGCAGAGGAGGGCTGCGCATCGTGCCCGCTATTTCCATTTCCAACCCCACGCGGAGTTCCGCCGGCGGGTCCCGCTTTGCGGGACCGACTAGCGGCTCTGCCTCCCTCGGCGCCGGGTCTCGGCCGTGGGGTCGGCCCGAAGTGACCGCGCTACCGAGGGTCCCAAGGCCGGAGACAAGGCCGGAGAAAAGACCGGAGAATGGAGAATAAGGAACCGAGTTGCCATTCCTGGCCAAACTGGCCCTTGCCGCGCAGAAAGTTCTCCTCCCCCTCGGCGGCTGGGGACTCTTCGTCGCCGCCGTGCTGGATTCTTCTTTCCTTTCTTTTGCCGGAGGCGTGGACCTCTGGCTCGTTTCGGTCTGCGCGCTGCGGCCCTCTCAGATGCCTTTCTATGTGCTCGCCGCTACCGCCGGTTCGTTGACCGGGTGCTCCGCGCTGTACTTCGCCGTTCGCAAAGGAGAAGAGGCGCTGCTCGAGCGGAACCGCTCCACGCCCCGCTTTGCCCAAGTGCGGCGTTTGGTGGAGAAGTACGGGACGGTGTCCCTCTTCGTCACGTCCCTGCTTCCACCTCCAACCCCGTTCAAGTTGTTTGTCGGGACGGCAGGGTTGCTCAAACTACCCTATCGGAAATTTCTCGTTGCGTTGCTCGCGGGACGCGGCCTTCGCTATTCTACCGAGGGATTGCTGGCCGTCTGGTATGGAAGGCAGGTCTGGGAATGGATGATCCGGTCGGGACCAGCCGTGTTCGGGGTTGTTCTGGCGGCGCTGGCGCTGCTGGTTATCGCGTGGCGATTCCGGTGGGTCTCACGTTCAGTGACGAGTGACGATTGACGGGCGAGGAAAAAGCTCTGGCGCAGTTTTCGGAAAGGTGTATCCCGTTTGGGAGCCCCGGAGGGGCGCAAGAGTTTAGCCCACGGCGCGAGCCGTGGATCAGAAGACCGGCACACCCCATAGCCCCGGCAGGGGCGTAAGACCATCGAGCCCTCCGTATCTGTCGCCCCTACCGGGGCTGGGGTCTTTCGATCTCCCAATTCCCAGGACTCACGTCCTGGGCTAGAATCTTTCGCCCCTTGCGGGGCTTCCGCTGCTGTCTACAGGAACTACAGAAACCGGTGTAGCGCTGCATTTGCTCGTCACTGATCACTTGTCACTGACCACTGCCGTTCACAGCCCCAGCTTTTCCCACTTCCCATCCACCAAGGCCTTGATGTGCGGGTCCATGCGCAGCTCGTCGGGCCAGGGGCGCGCAAAGCCTTCCGAGGGCCATTTGCGCGTGGCGTCCACGCCCATCTTCGACCCGAAGTTCGGCAGGCGGCTGGAGTGGTCGAGCGAATCCACCGGCCCCAGGACGAATTGAATATCGCGCTCCGGGTCAATGTGGTTCAAAGCCTTCCAGACAACCTCGCGCGGGTCCTGCACGTTCACGTCCTCGTCCACCACGACCACGCACTTGGTGAACATCGCTTGGCCCAGCGACCAGACGGCGTTCATCACTTTGCGCGCGTGGCCGGGATAGGACTTGCGGATCGAGACCAGCATCAGGTTATGAAAAATGCCCTCGAACGGCATGTGGATGTCCACGATCTCGGGCAACTGAAGCTGCATCAGCGGAAGGAAGATGCGCTCGATGGCGCGGCCCATGTGGCAGTCCTCCATTGGCGGCCGCCCGACCAGCGTGGTCGAATAGATGGGATCACGGCGATGAGTCATGCACGCGACATGGAAAACCGGATACTCGTCGGGGAGCGAGTAGAACCCCGTATGGTCGCCGAAGGGGCCTTCGATACGGCGCTCGGCCAGGTCCACGGTTCCTTCGAGCACGATCTCAGCCGTGGCGGGAACTTCGAGGTCCACCGTAAGGCAGCGCATCATCTCGACCGGCTTGCTGCGCAGGAAGCCGGCAAAGAGCATCTCGTCCATGTCGGGCGGAAGCGGGCAAATCGAGGAAAACGTGACTGCCGGGTCGGTCCCGATGGCGACGGCCACCTCCATGCGCCCGCTGCCGGGGGCTTGTTCGGCCGGTTCTCCCGAGCGCTGGCCTGAGAGGGCGGTGGAGTATTCGACGCCCTGATTGCCCGCTCCCTTACGGTCGCGGCTCTGATTCTGGCTCCGGACGGCGCGCCGGAAGTGCTCCGCGCCCTGTTTGTGAATCTGCCAGTGCATGGCCGTCGTGCGGTCGTCAAAGACCTGCATCCGGTAAGCGCCGGCGTTGCGCTTACCCGTCTCGGGGTTCCGCGAGAAGACCACCGGAAACGTGATGGTGCGGCCGCCGTCCTGCGGCCAGCATTGAAGAATCGGCAGCTCGAAAAGAGAGAAGTTCTCTTGTTTGACGACCTCGCGCGCGGGGCCGTCCTTGACCTGTTTGGGGATAAAGGAACCGATCTCGGCCAGGCGGGGAATCATTTTGAGCTTGTCGAGAAAGCCTTCGGGCGGCTTCATCTGAACCAGCTCCCGAATCCGCCCGGCTACTTCCTCGACGGAATTCACTTCCAGCGCCAGCTCCATGCGGCGCGGCGAGCCGAACGCGTTGATGAGCACGGGGATGCGGCTGCCCCGGACGTTCTCAAAGAGCAGCGCCGGCCCGCCCGACTTCGAGACGCGGTCGGCGATCTCGGAGATTTCGAGGATCGGGTCCACCTCGACGGCGATTCGCTTCAGCTCGCCCGCCTGCTCTAGGGTACGGATGAACGTTCGTAAGTCATCGTAAGCCAATGTCTGCTCCCGGAAGACTCATCATGAAGTTTTGCTGGCAGAAAGCTCCTTTGAACTCGTGGCGGGTCACGGACTAATTTCCTGTGATGATTTGAAGGTTTGGTATTCCGCCAAAGTCGCCTGGATTGTGTGTGACAAGAGGGCAACCATGCTCCATCGCTGTAGCAGCAATCCAAGCGTCTTGAACCGATATCGGCTGTTGCCTCCGCAATGAGCGAACCTCACCCCACTTTCGGCAAATCCGTGGACTGGAAGGTATTACCAAATAGATGCGAAGCGTTGCATCTAGCTCCATCATTCTGTCTTTGGACCAGTTGGCACGGAAGGCTCCTTCATACAATTCGCCAACCGTCATGCACGAGATCGCTAGGGTGTGACCTTCCAGGTGGCGACGATATTCTTGTGCCAGAGAATGATTTCGAATCAAATACGACACGATATTGGTATCCAGGACTAAAGTGCTCACTCCCTTCTCTCCCGATCTTCCTTGCGGCGCTGGTATATGCCCTGGACGAAATTCTCAAATTCCTCCTCATCCTTCCAAAGGTCTTTTCCCTTCCCCAATATTTCTTCGAGACGTTGGATGGGCTGAACGTTTTGATTGGAAGCCAATTCAGCCACCGGAGTGTCCTGCCAGGCGCGCACAACTTCCTTTTCGTGGACCTCGGCAACTCGGCCCGGGGGATTCCCTTCATGCGATGTTAGTGGATAGGCCATCGTATCAGTTTCGCCATGACTAGAATAGCACAGGCTGTCGTTGCATGTTCGACAGGCATTGCTGCTTCCGTTCGATCCCTCCACAACTTTTGCGCGCGGGGAGTGTTTCTAGAAGCGAGGGCCGATGAGACCTCGGAAAGATCGGAGTTGAAGGCGAGAAGGCCCTTGGCAAGCAGGAGGAACAATGCAAATGTACAAGAACATCCGGATGGCCGCTTTGGCAACGGCTGCCGTGACGCTATCGAGCTTTGGGTTTGGCGTGGTCATAGTATCGAGCCTGGGGGTGCCGGCCCTTCACGCGCAGGAGCGGCGGGAGTTTTCCCCCGACCGGGCCGCCGCGCGGCTGGCCGAACGGCTGAACCTGACGGAAGCTCAAAAGAGCACGGTCCAGTCTTATCTGCAAGATCAGCAAAGCCAGATGCAGGTGCTGCGCAACGACACCACGCTGACCCGGGACCAGCGAGCACAGCGAGCGCGCGAGATCACGCAGCAGACCCGGGACAAGGTTCAGTCCATCCTGACGGTCGAGCAAAAGCAAAAGGCCGAAGACCTGCGCACGCAGGCCCGGAACCGAGTGCAGGAGCGGGCCGGCGAGCAATTCGACCGCACGGCGCGTCTGCTCGACCTGACGACGGAGCAGAAGACCCAGATGCAATCGGCTCTTGACAGCCAGAGAACCCAGTTGCAGGCTCTGCGAGACAACACTTCGTTGACGCCGGAAGCGCGCCGCGAGCAGGCGCAGGCGATCAACGAGCAGACACGGAACAACATCCGCTCGCTGCTCAATCCCACGCAGCAGCAGAAGCTCCAGGACCTGCGGGAGAGCGGCCGGGGACGTTTTCGCGGCCCCATGCAGCAGGGTGGACCGAGAGGTCCCGCCGGTCCCCGTGGCCAACGGCAGGGACGCTAGAGCAATCCTCCAGTTACCGTGGAGAGAAATGGAGCGCCGCTGTCACGGCGGCCGACAGAGCCGAGTGGAAGCCGGCGCTCCTGGCCAGCGGGATGATCGCCCTACGCCGCAACAGGTGATCGGAGCTTGAGAGGGCAGGGCGGCTGGCTTTCGATATGAAGCAGGGCCTCAGTGGAAGTGGGAAACTTCCGATGAGCGCAGGAAATGACCTGCCTTGCATTGACTTCCCGCAGTGGTCGCCAGAAAATACGCGGATGAGCACTCCTTTCCCCAACGATAACGGACACACTGTCACCCTCGCCGCTCTGCGCCGGTATCTTCTGGCTCTTTTTCTCTTCGGTCTGCTCGGCTTGGTTGCGGAACTGCTGCTAGTGAAACATACGGAGGATGCCTGGCAATGGGTCCCGCTGCTTCTGATCCTGGCCAGTCTCCTCGTGCTCGGATGGCATGCCGCTGACCGGCGGGCCACCAGCTTGCGCGTTTTTCAGGGAACGATGGTCCTGTTCCTGCTGAGTGGCGTCGCTGGGATTCTGCTTCATTACCAGGGCAGGGCGGCGTTCCAGTTGGAGTCCACCCCCACTCTGAGTGGACTGAATCTGTTCTGGGAAGCGATGCAGACGCAAACCCCGCCCGCGCTGGCGCCGGGGGTTATGATCCAGATGGGATTCTTGGGATTGCTTTATACATACCGCCACCCGGTCCTGGACGACTCGACCCGTAAAGGAACTTTCAACCAAAGGAGCATGACATGAATTGGCAACTATCTCGTCTGTTTGCAGGCATCATAACGATCGCCCTCACAGTAGGTTTCGCCGGTACCGCCCACGGCCAGGTCGGACGCCCGCAAGGCCTGGCAGATCCAAATCTTGCGGCTGAGAAGGACCTGCTGGCGCTTCCGCACCTCAATGCGGCGATTGTAAAGGGAATCCTGGAGCGGCGCCCCTTCCTGAGCATGACGGAACTGAATTCGTTCCTCAGTCAGTCGCTCAAGAAAGAACAACTGCCGGAGCTGTACGCAAAGATCTTCCTCCACATCAACCTCAACACAGCGCCCCGCGAGGAAATCCTGATGATTCCGGGATTGGGACCCCGGATGCTGCGCGAGTTTCTCGAGTACAGGCCGTACAAGACGCTCGCACAGTTCCGGAGGGAAATGGGAAAGTACGTGGACGAGAAGGAGGTGACCCGCCTGGAGCAATACGTCTTCGTGCCCATCCCGCTTAATACGGCGAGCGACGCAGACATCACGAGCATCCCCGGCCTCGGGCCACGAATGCTGCGCGAGTTCAAGGAGTACCGCCCCTACGGGAATATCGAGAAATTCCGGCGCGAGATGGGCAAGTATGTAAACGCAAAGGAAGTGGCCCGGTTGGAGCGCTACGTTACGCTGAACTAAAAGCGCCCGAAGGCTTGCTTTGGAGCACAGGTAGCCACGGCACGCTTTCTGTGCCGTGGGTATTTTCTCGGCGAGTCCCAGGTTTACAGGATCAACATGCAATCGCCGTACGAGTAAAAGCGATACCGCTCCCGGACGGCGTGCTCATAAGCGGCCAGGATCAACTCTCGCCCGGCGAAGGCCGAGACCAGCATCAAGAGCGTCGTGCGCGGCAGATGGAAGTTGGTAAGCAAGCCGCCCACGACGCGAAATCGAAACCCCGGCAAAATAAACAATTGAGTCTCACCATTCTCCGGCGCAATGCGCCCCCGATGCGCTGCGGCCACGTGTTCGAGCGTGCGTACCGATGTTGTGCCGACGGCCACGACGCGCCGCTTTTCTTCGAGCGCGTGGTTCAGGCGGGCCGCCGCCTCCGGAGAAACCTCGAACTGCTCCGGATGCAGCGTGTGCTGCTCGATTTGCGATTCATGGACCGGCTGGAAGGTTCCCAGACCCACGTGCAACGTGACCTTGATGACTTCGATCCCGCGCTTTTCGAGTTCCCCCAGCATCCGCCGAGTTACGTGCAGACCTGCCGTCGGCGCGGCGACTGATCCTGGGCGACGCGCATAGACGGTCTGGTAGCGCAGCCGGTCGAGCTTTTCGTCCGGCCGGTGGATGTAGGGCGGGAGCGGCACATGCCCGATGCGCTGGAGTTTTTTTTCGAGCGAACCGTCTCCGGCAAAGCGCAGCGTCCGCAGCCCGTACTCTCCGTGCCCGACCACTTCGGCTTCCAGCGTCAGCGACTCTTTCCCGGAACCGCCTTCTGTTAATTGGCCCGCCTCAAAGATCAGTTTCTCCCCGGGGCGAACCTTTCGGCCCGGATGCACCAGCGCCTCCCAATCGGATTCGTCCAGCCGGCGCACCAGAAGCACTTCGATGGGGGAAGTCAGATACTCGCGGTGCGCGGGGTTTCGCTTGCCGATGCGTTGCGCGCGCACTCCCAGCCGCCGCCCCAGCAAGCGGGCCGGCAGGACGCGCGAGTTGTTCACGACCAGCACGTCGCTCGGTTCGAGAAACTCCGGCAGTTGCCGGAACTGGGCGTCGAAAATACGGGCGTTTCCAGACGGGCCGGGAGGCCCGTCGCCACTGGCGCGGCGCACCACCAGCATCCGCGCGTCTTCGCGCCGCCGGGCCGGATATTGCGCCACCAGTTCCGGGGGAAGATGGTAATCAAAATCTTCGAGCTTCATATCGGAAGCGGCCCGCGTCCAGGGAAGATGTATTACGGCGATTGCGGAGCGGGGAAGGGCGACGGCTGCTGTGCCAGCGACGCAAGAATCGCAGCGGCGCCTTGCGCGAGCAGACGCTCGGCGGTCTGGCGGCCCAACGCTTCGGCCATGCGGACGGCGGCCTCTCCCTCCAAGTTTCCGCTGCCCGCCGGCCCCAGTTCTGTCCCTTGCACCAATTCGCTCCCGTCGGGCCGGATCACAAGAGCCGTGAGCGCAAGCCGGTCGTCCTGGCGATGCGCACTCGCGGCGATCGGCACCTGGCAACCTCCTCCCAGGTGCTGGAGCAATGCCCGCTCGGCCGTGACCGCGACCCGCGTCCCGGGGTCTTCGAGCGCGTCCAGAAGCTCCAATGTCTTCGTATCATCGGCGCGCGCTTCGATTCCCAAGGCTCCCTGGCCGACAGCGGGGCAGAGCGTCTCGGAGGAGAAATATTCGGTGATCTGCTCGCCCAGTTCCATGCGATGCAACCCGGCCGCGGCGAGCACAATGGCGTCGAGCGCGCCCTCGCGCAACTTGCGGAGCCGGGTCTGCAAGTTACCGCGCAGGGGTTTGATTCTGAGGTCCGGGCGAAGACGTTTCAGTTGCGCCGAGCGACGGAGGCTGCTGGTTCCCACGCGCGCCTGTCGGGGCAGTTCTGCGAAATGCTTTCCGTCGCGGCTGATCAGCACGTCGCGGGGGTCTTCCCGCACGGGGACGCACGCCAGCGTCAACCCTTCGGGGAGTTCTGTGGGCAGGTCTTTCAAGCTGTGTACTGCGAAGTGCGCCCGGCCGCTGCGCAGCGCGTCTTCGAGTTCCTTGGTGAACAGACCTTTCCCGCCGATTTCCGGAAGCGGGACCGAGCGAACACGGTCGCCGGTGGTGCGAAGCGTGAGCAGTTCCACCCGGACACTGTGGTTGACGCGCTCCAACTCTGCCATCACCCAGCGGGCTTGCACGAGCGCCAGGGGAGAACCTCGGGTAGCCAGGATGAGAGTGGATCGAGCCAAGAGTTTGGGGGCGAGGGCACGTTACAGCCGCCCCGCAGCCAATAGCCTGCGGGCGGACTGCCCTACTGTTTCAGATTAAAGATTCTCCGCACCGTCTCGACCAGCTTCAGGCCGTCGGGCTGCTGCGCCAGGGTTTTCAAGTGGGAGACCGGGGAATGCAGGATCTTGTTGATCATGCCGCGCGTCAGGGCCTCGATGGCTTCCTGCTGCTGGGGAGTCAGGTCGGAGAGCTGGGAGGACATCCGCGTAAGCTCCTGCGCCCGAATCTCCTCCAGGCGCGTCCGCAGGTCAATGATGGTCGGCACGACGTCAAGCGTCTTGAGACGCCGCAGCAGCTTTTCCACTTCCTGCTCGGCGATTTGTTCCCCGCGCTGGGCTTCGCGCAGCCGCTCTTTGAGATTTGCATTCACGACCTGTTGCAAATCGTCAATGTCATAAAGAAACACGTTGTCGAGCTTGTTCGCTTCCGGGTCAATGTTGCGCGGGACGGCGATGTCTATCAGGAAAACGGGACGGTTCCGGCGCTCGGCCAGCAGTCGCTGCACGTCTGCCTTTCGAAGCAGGAAGCTCGGGGCTGCGGTGGAGGTGATGATGATATCGCACTGGGCCGCATATTCGAGGAGCTGCTCGAAGGGCACGGCGCGCCCTTGCAGAGCCGCGGCCAGCTCGGCGGCGCGCTCCGGGGTGCGGTTGGTGACGAAGATGCCGGCCGCTCCGCTGCCGACCAGATGCTTGGCGGCGAGTTCGCTCATCTTCCCCGCGCCGACCACCAGGATGCGCCTGCCGTCGAGCGAGCCAAAGATTCTCCGCGCCAGCTCGACCGCGGCGTAGCTGACCGAAACCGCCGACGACGCAATGCCGGTCTCGGTGCGAATCTGCTTGGCGACGGAGAAGGAGCGGGTCAGAACCTCTTCGAGCGCCCCGCCCAGGGCGCCGCAGGCCCGGGCGACGGCGTAGGCCGTTTTGACCTGCCCCAAAATCTGGGACTCGCCGATCACCATCGAATCGAGGCTCGAAGCCACGCGGAACAGATGCCGGATGGCGTCCCGCTGCCGGTATTCGTAGAGATAGCGTTCGATCTCGGCCAGCTCCCGGCGGCGCGATTCGGCCAGGAACCGAGCGAGGGCTGGACCGATGTTGCCGTCGTCGGTTTCGGCGCGGGCCAAGATTTCGACGCGGTTGCAGGTCGAGACGATAAAAGCTTCCGAGACGCCGGGCAGGCCCACAACCGCGCGCAGCGCGTCCGCAAGCTGTTCTTCCGGAAACGCCAGTTGTTCGCGGACTTCCACCGGCGCTGTCTTGTGGCTCAGGCCGACCAGGCAAAAGTTCATCGGCGTTTGATTCTTTCCCGCCTTTGTATCGTCACGGCGAAACAAACGAGTGCAGGCCGCTGTTGGTTCCCCAGGTGACCAGGATCGCGACAAAGCCGGCGATCGCAAAATAGGCGGCCTTGCGTCCGCGCCAGCCGACCGACCAGCGCGCAAACACCAGCGACAAATAAATCAGCCAGGTCGTGAACGACAGAGCGATCTTGGGGTCGAGCGGCCACGACGGCCCCCAGACGGAACTCGCCCAGAAAGCCCCGCTGACGATTCCCAGGGTGATGAACGGAAAGCCGATGGTCAGGGATTTGTAGGCCAGGTCGTCAATGGTTTCGAGCGGCGGCAGCCGGTGATAAAACGCGCGGGGCTTCTTTGATTTCAGTTCCCGCTCCAGGATCAGGTACATCACTCCGGCGACGAAGGTCAGAAACAAGGCCGTGTAGCCCAAGATGATGAGAGAAACATGGATATACAGCCAGGCGGTCCGCAGCAACGGCAGCTCGGCATACGGTCCGCGATCCACGGCGGCCGTGAGCGTCAGAACAAATACCAGCGGGAAGACAAAGACGCTGATCGAATGAAAGCGGTACCGCCAGTACACCAACAGAAACCAGCAAGCCAGCAGAAAGGCGGCGAGGGAGGCGGCTTCGGGCAGCGTCGTGACGGGGAAGTGTTGCGTGGCCAGGCCGTCTTCCACGAGCGCGACCAGATGGAACACTGCGCCCAGCGAGATCGCCCCCAGGGCGATCCGAAACACGCGCTGCTTGCGCCCGACCACGGTCAGGATGCTGTGGAGCAAGCCGAGCGAGTACAAAGCCAGCGCCACTCTCAGCCAGAGCTGCTGCATAAATTAGCGAAACCTTATCGCGTCTTCATTATAGCGCATTGGATTTCAAGCAGATTGCTGCATTTGGAGAACGATCACCGCGCGAGAATAGGCAGCATGGCATAATACGAATTGTCTCGGATACACTTAGGAAGGCGAAAGCGGACGCATCCCGCGAAATATGCCCGAACCTTCGACGCCGCTGATGCGGCAGTACAGCGAGATCAAACGAAAATATCCCCAAGCCTTGCTGTTGTTCCGGCTGGGGGATTTCTACGAGCTTTTCTTCGAAGATGCGGTCGTGGCGGCGCGGGAGCTTCAGATCACGCTGACCTCCCGCAATAAAGAAAAAGGCGAGCCGATCCCGATGTGCGGCGTGCCGCACCACGCTGCCGATACGTATGTCGCGCGGCTGATCCAGAAAGGCTACAAGGTGGCGATCTGCGAGCAGATGGAGGACCCGCGCCTCGCCAAGAAACTGGTGCGGCGCGCGGTCACTCGCGTGCTGACGCCCGGCACGGCCTCCGACGCCCATCTGGTGTCGCCTCGCGACAATAATTTTCTGGTCGCGGCCTTCCGGGCGGGCGAGCGCGTCGGCCTGGCCTGTGTGGACCTCTCGACGGGCGAGTTCCGCGCGACGGAGCTTAGTGGGCCGGACCGCGAGGCGCGCCTCACCGAAGAACTCCAGCATCTGGCGGCGCGCGAAATCGTTTTCCCGTCCGGCCATCCTCTCTTCGCCGGGCCGGAAGCGCGCCTTAGTTTTGCGGAGGCCGACGGCGGTCCAAGCCGCCTCACGCGCACGCCGCTCGATGACTGGGCCTTCGGCTACGACTACGCCCTCCGCTTGCTCACCGATCATTTTCGCGTGCATTCGCTCGACGGGTTCGGAATGGAAGGGCGGACGGCAGCCATCGCGGCGGCGGGCGCGCTGCTCCATTACCTCAAGGAAACCCAGCAGGGGACGCTGGCGCACCTCGACCGGATCGTGTTCTACGAGCGGCAGCAGTGGATGGTGCTCGACTCGGTGACGGTGCGGAACCTCGAACTCGTGGAGCCGGTCTTTGCCGGAGAATCCGATGCCACCTTGCTTTCCGTCGTGGACCGGACCGCCACGGCGATGGGCGCGCGTCTGTTGAAATCGTGGATGCTGCGGCCGTCGCTCGATCGCGCCGTCGTGGAAGCCCGGCAGGATGCTGTCGAAGAATTGCGGGCGCAGCCGATGGCGCTCGGCAAGGCGGGCAGGGAACTGGCTGGCATTCAGGACCTGGAGCGTCTGCTGAGCAAAGTGACGCTGGCGACGGCCACGCCGCGCGACCTCGCGGGCTTGCGCAACTCCCTGGCGGTGTTGCCGGCGCTGCGCGCGCTGGTGGGCGGCCTCGCCGCGAAGCGCTGGAAGGAACTCGAAGGGGAGACAGATGAACTGAGCGATGTTCGCAGCCGCCTGGCCGAGGCGCTGGTGGAAAGTCCTCCGCTCAACACCAGCGAAGGCGGGGTGATCCGCGAGGGATACAACGCGGAACTCGACGAGTTGCGCCGCCTGAGCCATTCCGGAAAGCAAACCATCGCGCAGATGGAAGCGCGCGAACGCGCCGGCACCGGCATCCAGTCGCTCAAGATCAAATACAACCAGGTGTTCGGCTACTACATCGAGGTCTCGAAACCGAACCTGCCGCTGGTGCCCGGCCGCTACGAGCGCAAGCAGACCCTCGTGAGTGCAGAACGCTTCACGACGCCGGAACTCAAGGAATACGAGCAGAAAGTGCTCGACGCCGAGCAGCGGATGCAGGAGATCGAGCAGAGCCTTTTCCTGGAATTGCGCGCCGCGGTGGGCGAGCAGGCTTCGCGCATCCGCCGGACCGCTGCCGCTGTCGCCGAGGTGGACGTTCTGGCGAACTTTGCGCGGCTCGCGGCGGAAGCGAACTATTCCCGGCCGCGATTCTCTGACGATGGCGTGTTGGAGATCGCCGCGGGGCGGCATCCGGTCCTCGAGCGGTTGGGCGAGGCGCAGCGCGGCGAGCGGTTCGTGCCGAACGATCTCTATCTGAACTCGTCGAGCGACCGCATCCTGATCATCACGGGGCCGAACATGGGAGGCAAGTCCACCTACCTGCGGCAGGCGGCGCTGATCGCAATCCTGGCGCAGATGGGAAGCTTTGTGCCCGCCGAGCGGGCGCGGCTGCCGCTGTTTGACCGCATCTTCACGCGCATCGGCGCGAGCGACAACCTGGCGCGGGGCCGCTCGACGTTCATGGTCGAGATGACCGAAGCGGCGGTGATCCTGAACACGGCCGGGCCGGGCAGCCTGATTATCCTCGATGAGATCGGGCGGGGCACAGCGACGTTCGACGGCCTCGCCATCGCCTGGGCCGTGGTCGAGTATCTGCACGCGCGCGGCGGGACCAAGGTTCTGTTTGCCACGCATTACCACGAACTGACCGAACTAGCCGAGCACCTCTCGAGCGTGAAAAACCGGCACGTCTCGGTGAAGGAGTCGGGCGGAAATATTGTCTTTCTGCGCCGCGTGGAGCCTGGGGCCGCCGACCGCAGCTATGGGATCGAGGTGGCGCGGCTGGCGGGGCTGCCCGCAGAAGTCATCGAGCGCGCCCGCGAGGTCCTGAGCGAACACGAGCAGAGCGAACACCGGCTGACGGATCAGTTAAGCCCGGGCGCGGAGCCGCCGCAGGCCCTCCAGTTCACGTTATTTACCCCGGTCAACAATGCCGTCATCGAGCGCATCGCGGGGGCCGATCTCGATGCGATGAAGCCGCTCGAAGCGCTGAATCTGCTCGCGGAACTCAAGAAGCGGATTGGGGAGTCGTAGCCACGGCATGTTGTTTATGCCGTGGGCAAGTTCCGGGTTCTTTCGGGCCAAAAAACCCACGGCACGACAAGACGTGCCGTGGCTACCACTACCTCTTTGACCTCTAGCGGACGCTGAACGGCGGCGTGAAAAGGGGAAGGTTTCCCAGGAGCTTCGCCTGCACCACGTCTACTGTTTCATAGTCTACAGTGAAACAAGCAGGCGAATGGTCATCGGTATAGATCGACAGCACCCTTAACGGCACCAATGGGGGCGGTGAACTCGGATCGGGAACATATACTGCCCCGTCGCGCACGAAGTTAGGAGTTAATGGGAAAAGGATTTGGTCAATCCCAACAACCTGGGAGTCGAAGTATGGTGTTCTTGTACAGTCACCCGTCGTGAAAATCAAGTTCCCCCAAATGCCTCCAATCCGGTTTTTGGTTACCCCAAGCGCAACTGTTGTACTGTCCTTTGAGAAAGCCACAATGGGAAAGAACCCCCCCATAGCAAGATTGAACCCGAGCACGTTTCCGATTCTTCTCCCTGCGCTGTCATAAGCGGTAAGCCCCCGCACTGTTGTAAATCCACTCTGGGCATGGACCCGTAAAGTTCCCAATGCACACATCAGCATAGCTACGAGCAAAATCCGTTTTCCGCTTTTCCTCACAGCACACCTCCCTGTCTGGATCGAGTAGTTTTTACAAGAAAAGGGGGATAACAAGGAGGAGCGTATCACTTCCGGGGGGGGGGGTATGCAAGGGAAATCGTACGGCAAATCACGTCGGCGTCCGTACTATTTAACGCTTGACGTGAAACGTCATCCATGATAGAATGCAGGTGTGATTAAGTCTTTCCGGTCACGGGAGACCGAACGGCTTCATGCGCGGCAGCGCGTCAAACGGTTTCGGGGATTCGAGCGAGTGGCGCAGCGGAAACTCCGCCAGTTGGACATTGCCGCTGAACTACGGGACTTGGCGTCCCCGCCCGGCAATCGTCTCGAAGCTCTTCACGGAGACCGCGAAGGACAATTCAGCATTCGCATCAACGATCAATGGCGCATCTGCTTTGACTGGCGCGATGGGGATGCCTACGACGTGGAAATCGTGGATTACCATTAGGAGTGTCTATGGGGAAAGCGAAGAAATTGCTGCCGCCGATTCATCCGGGCGAAATTTTGCGGGAAGATTTCCTGAAGCCGCTCGGCCTCAGCATGAACCGGCTGGCGCTCGACCTTCATGTGCCGGTGACGCGCATCGCCGAAATTGTTCATGAGCGGCGGTCCATCACTCCGGACACGGCCCTGCGGCTCGGCCGGTATTTCCATACCAGCGCACGGTTCTGGCTGAACGCGCAGGCGGCTTACGATCTGGAAATGGCGCAAGACCAGTTGCAAGGAACCGTTGAGCGCCAGGTCCGACCCTTGCCCACGACTGCCCAAACTTCTTGGGCCGGATGAGTCCGTGTCAATGCCGGACGGTCACTTAGCGTAGTTGCTGGCGCCGGACCAGTCAATGAGCACGACCGGCTCGTTGCCGACCACCCAGGCGTCGTGCCCGGAAGGCAGCGCCGTGATTTCACCCGGTCCCGCCTCGAATTCGCTCCCGTCGGCCATCCGCACGCCAATCCGGCCGGACACGTGATACTGGAAGTGGGGCGCTTCGCACAACTGCGTCTTCGCAATCGGTTTGACGTGGACGGACCACTTCCAACCAGGCTCCAGCGTGAGCCGCCCCACAACGCCGCCCCCGATCTTCACGAGTTCCAGTTTGCCTTTCTCGAACGTCCGCACCTCGTCCGGGGACTTCAAGTCTTTTCGCTCGTATGCGGGCATAGTTCCTCCTTGGAGTTCGATTGACCCGATAGCATAGCACGAGTCATCGCGGCCCTTGTCCGGATTCCGCTCTTGACCCCCCGTCGTTTCCTGTGGGAGTATGTTTATTGCCCACGAAACCATGCGGGGAGGGGAAAAATGGCCACAATTGAGCGAGTTGCGACACGAAAAAATTTGCTGCCCTATGACGGCTTGCGGGGCTGGATTGACAAGGTTGCCGAGTTGGGCGACTTGCGGATCGTCGAAGGAGCCGACTGCGCGACCGACATCGGCATGGCCACCGAGCTGCTCCAGCATCACGCGGACGCTCCGTCGGTGATCTTTGACGCGATCCCCGGTTTTCCGAAGGGCCACCGCGTGATCGTGAACCAGTTCGGGACCACGGCGCGGATCGCGCTGACGTTCGGTCTCCCGACCGACCTGAAGAAGGGCGAACTGAGCCTGCGGATGCTCCAAAAGATCGAGCAAAGCAAGATCATTCCGGCCGAGTTTGTGGAGGAAGGGCCGGTGCTCGAGAACACCCAGATCGGCGACGCCGTCAACGTGGACCTCTTCCCTTCGCCGCGCTGGCATGAGCTGGACGGTGGCGCCTACATCGGCACCGGAAGTTTTGACGTCACGCGCGATGCGGACACCGGCGACGTCAACCTGGGAACCTACCGCGTCATGTCCATGGACCGCAAGACGGTGGGGTTCTACATCTCTCCCGG